>MDSV01031470.1_pt1 | contig 15618 bp, 12 predicted proteins | sample 810851 | NCBI WGS metagenome assembly MDSV01 (sample SAMN05326640, study PRJNA326480) | marine metagenome | isolation source: seawater | place: Atlantic Ocean: North East | collected 2012
AAAAAACAATAGTAAAAGATAATGATCAAATAACAATTTCATCCATTCTAGATGAAGAAAAAAATACCGTAAGAATCATTGGGGCTATTAAAAAACCGGGTATTTACTCATACACTCCCAATATGAGTCTCCTCAATCTCATTCAGAAAGCTGAAGGCATAGCATCAAGAGCTGACAAAAAGAAAATCAAATTATTTAGATACATATCCAATCATCAAAAAGAGCTAATTATCATCGATGGAACAGAAAAAGAAACATTAATAAACACAAAACTAAAAGATTGGGATGTTATTGAAATTGATGAAATAATAAAAGAATACGTCTTTATTCAAGGATCCGTTGAATCTCCTGGTACCTATCAACGATTTAAAAACTTAACAGTAAGTGATCTAATTCAACTAGCTACCTTAAGTCCTAGTGCCGCCTTAAAAGGTGAATTAATTAAATATAATGCCGAAAATGAAAGTAAAGTAATTTCATTAAATATAAGTAACATTTTAAGCAACCCACAATCTACTGAAAACTATATTCTAGAAGCCAATGATACCATCTTCATTCCTGATAACCCTGAATTAAAAACAAAAAAGTCTATAACAATCTCTGGAGAAGTATTATACCCAGGAACATACATCATTAATCATAACGAATCCTTACAAAGCCTGATAAATAGAGCAGGAGGATTTACAAAAGAAGCCTTAATAAACGGGCTAGAATTAAATAGAAAAAGTATAAAAGACAAAGAAATATCTGGACATAAATTTTTTATGGAAGAAGAACAAAAACGAATTTTATTTACCAAAGAATTTCTTGAAAATCAAAAACCAATTTTATCATTCATAAAAGAGCAAGAAAAAAAATCACAAGGAAGAATTATTATTGATTTCAAGCAAGAAAATATCCTAAACAATATCATCCTAGAAAATAACGATTCAATTAATATTCCCAAAAAATCAAATATTATCTCTGTAATTGGAGGCGTTCAAACAGCAAGAGGTGTTTATTATAAAAAAAATAAATCAACACGTTACTACGTTAATAAAGCTGGAGGAAGAAATCAATTCGCTTTAAAACGAAAAACATATGTTTTTAAAGCGAATGGTGTAATCAAAAAAAATCCATCAAAAATTGAATTAGGCGATACCATCTACATCCCTCAAGAAATAAAAGAAAAATGGTCAAAACGTTACGGCATGGAATTTTGGGAAAGAATTATCAATATTGTTGCAAATACATTTCAAACTATTATTATCTACAAACAACTATATAATTAAACTATATGACTAAAAATATATTATTCATATTTGGAACAAGACCAGAAGCCATTAAATTAGCTCCCCTAATCATAGCATTAAAAGAAAATAAACTATTTAACATCTCTATTTGTATTTCGTCTCAACACATTGAATTACTCAACCAAGTATTAGAGTTTTTTAATATAAAACCCGATTACAACTTAAATATCATGACAGAAAAACAAACCTTATTTGATATTACAACAAAATGTTTAACCCAATTTGAAACTATTTTCAATAAAAGCAAACCTGAACTTATTATTGTTCAAGGAGATACAACCACAGCCTTTACCGGTGCATTAGCTGGATTTTACGCTAAAATTCCAGTAGCACATATCGAAGCTGGGTTACGAACATTTGATAGAAACAATCCATTCCCTGAAGAAATTAACCGAAAACTAATAGCACAGTTAGCTACCTTTCATTTTGCACCTACTGAAAAAAATAAAAATGATTTACAAAAAGAAGGTATTAACAATAATATTTGGGTAGTAGGAAACACAGTAATTGATGCCCTAAATCATACATTAAATATTGTAGAAAATGGATTTACACCTCCCTTTACAATATGTAAAAAAAATAATAAAAAATTAATTTTAGTAACCGGACATCGTCGCGAAAGTATCGGAAAACCTTTTGAAAATTTATGTAAGCAATTAATTGAAATTTCTAACGACAAATCAATAGAAATTATTTTTTCATTACATCTAAATCCCAATATTCAAGAAACCGCACACAAACTTCTTAATAGCATTCCTAATATTAAACTAATCGATCCTCAATCATATCCAAATTTTATCTGGATGATGTCACAAAGTGACTTAATCATCACAGATTCAGGAGGTATCCAAGAAGAAGCCCCTCATTTAGGTATTCCCGTATTAGTAACTCGAAAACAAACCGAACGATCTGAAAGCAAAAATAATAATAATAAATTAGTTGATTTAACCAACAAATCACTAGTACCCGAAGCAAAAAAACTTTTACAAAACGCCAATAATCACTGCAAAAAAAGCTATCAAGAATCACCTTATGGGGACGGAAAGTCATCAAAAACCATTTCATCAATCCTTGAAACAATCCTATAAAAATGAAAAAAATCCTAGTTACAGGAGGTGCTGGATTTGTTGGATCTCATTTATGTGAAAAACTGCTAGAACTAGGAAACCACATACTATGTATTGATAATTACATTACAGGCAATAAAAAAAACATTGAAACATTATTACAAAACCCTCATTTCGAATATAAAAAACATGATATTACGGCACCATTATTTGTAGAAGTTGATGAAATTTATCATCTTGCCTGCCCCGCTAGCCCTATTCACTATCAAAATGATGCCGTTCAAACTATAAAAACAGCCGTACTAGGAAGTATTAATATGCTAGATTTAGCAAAAAAAATCCAAAAACCTATTTTACAAGCTTCTACCTCAGAAGTATATGGAGATCCTCAAGAACACCCACAAAATGAAAGCTATTGGGGACATGTTAACCCAATTGGAACAAGAGCTTGCTATGATGAAGGAAAACGCTGTGCCGAAACATTATTTTTTGATTACCATCGACAACATAAAGTAACCATAAAAGTAGCAAGAATTTTTAATACCTATGGCCCCAACATGGCCATTCACGATGGTAGAGTAATAAGCAATTTTATAACACAAGCCCTACAAAACAAACCAATCACAATCTACGGAGATGGGTCTCAAACACGATGCTTTTGTTTCATTAATGATCTCATAACAGGCTTAATATCATTTATGAAAAAACCAAAAAAAACGACAGGCCCCATCAACTTAGGAAATCCACACGAAATAAGTATCCTTGAACTAGCCAAAAAAATAATCAAACTAACCAAATCATCATCAACAATAAACTATAAAGTTCTTCCTGATAATGACCCAAAAAAAAGAATGCCTAATATCGAGTTAGCTAAAAAATCATTAAAATGGGAACCTAGCACTCATTTAGATGAAGGATTAATCAAAACCATTACATATTTTCAGAACATTATTTAACAATTCTCACTCAAATAAAAGCCTGCTATACTTTAAAAAATGAATAAAAAACTATCATTTCAAAACTTACTAACAACCCAACAATTAAACCATCAAGATATATCTCTTTTAATTAATACAGCTATAGACATTAAAAAAACACCTAAAGCCGATATTAAATCAATAACTCCCTCACCTATTTTAGCTAGCCTCTTTTTTGAGCCTAGTACTCGTACCCGCTTTTCATTTGAAAGCGCTATCCTCCGATTAGGAGGACAATATATCAACTTAGAACAAGCCAACACATCCTCTATTACTAAAGGTGAATCATTAGAAGACATGGGACGAGTTATGAGTGATTATGCTGATATCATTGTCTTAAGACACCCTGACATCGATAGCATGAAAGCCTTTAGTCAACATACAACTGTCCCTGTAATTAATGCGGGTAATGGATCTGAAGAACATCCAACCCAAGCATTAATTGATTTAATGACACTGTATGAACATCATCAACGTCTAGATTCACTTAGGATTGGATTTTGGGGTGACTTAAAATATTCTCGAACGGTAAATTCATTAGTACAAAGCTTAAGTAGTTATGATGATAATTCCTTTCACTTTATTGCAACTCCTGATTTTCAAATATCTCCAGCGACCCAAGAGATACTAAGCAAAAACCACTGCCCATTTTCAACCGTAGCTAAGTTAGATTCATGCTTAGATCAACTGGATGTTCTTTATGTTACACGAACTCAAACGGAACGTTTTTCTAAAACAGCACCAACCTATTTAAGCCCTCTAACAAAAAAAGTTTTAACCAATATTTCTGAATCATGTATTATTTTACATCCATTACCAAGAGTTAATGAAATGAGTACCGATATTGATACATTAGATCAAGCTCATTATTTTAAACAATCTCAAAATGGCCTTTTTATGAGAATAGCACTACTTAATAATCTTCTACAGCAATCTTAAATCTCTTGCTAATCACGCATTAAATTTTTTAAGTCCCATGATAAATTGAATAGTTACTAAATAAAACCCCTAATATTTATAATTCTTAATAATTGGTTAACGATTTTTCACTGTTTCCAACTCCAACTAATTAAAGAAAATATTATAAACTAACCATAACAGACTTTCAGAAAAAATCGAAAATATTATTTAAAAAAAATTTTAAATCAAGCAAAATTACCTATTAGTAATTACCAGCTCTACAATTCAAAATCAACCACAATATCATCCTGAAATGTATAAGTTCGCTGACTTTTTTCGCAAAAATTAGTATTTGAAACAGAAAAATCTAATTTTTTTCCACCTTCAGAAACCCACCCTACCTGTTTTCCAGGGTTACCAACTATCATTGCAAAATCAGGAACATCCTTTGTGACTATAGCACCTGCACCAATCAAACAAAATCGTCCAAGAGTAATTCCACATATAATAGTAGCATTAGCACCAATCGAAGCACCTTCTTTAACTAACGTACGTTGATAATATTTTGATTCTGCCTGAGGATACTTACTTCGTGGAATAAGAATGTTTGTAAATACCATAGATGGACCACAAAACACATAATCTTCAAGCTCTACACCTTCATAAACCGATACATTATTTTGAATTTTACAGTAATTTCCTATCCTTACATTCGAACCAACCTGAACAGACTGACCTAAAATACAGCCTTTCCCAATCACAACATTTGTCTGAATAGAACTAAATTGCCAAATTTCAGTATTTTCCCCAATAACTACATTATCTTTACACAAAACAGAATCATGTAAAAAATAAGATTTTTCTAACATAATAACCCTTCCAGTTTAAACTAAGTCGTATTTTTGATAATAATTTTAAAACCTCAATACCATTTTTTCCATCATCTATATTATTATTTTTTTACCTAAAATACAATTTACTATATGGTAACGTTCTTTCTTTAAATTTGAGAACCAAAAGTTATTTAAAAAAATTATAAAAACTTAAAAGATAGGTCCCAAATATCTATCAAAAAATATAAAACGGCAGAATTCAGGCACTATTTTTCAATTCAAAAATTTTTTATTACAATCCAACAATATTCCCCCACTTTTTTCATGCGCTTTAAAACAAATATGAAAAATTAAATAAATAAAAAATTTATATGGAATGAAATAATCATCTGTTTTTTATATTCCATTCATAACAAACGATGAACCGATTTTTAGTAACAGGTGGTGCTGGTTTTATTGGGTCTCACTTATTTGAAACCTTATTAAAAAAAGGCCATCAGGTTGTTATCTTAGATAATTTTTGCAACAGCTCAAAAGAAAATCTCTCGTTTTTAGCTAACTATCCCGATCAATCATTCACCTTAAATGATAAAACACCCGTTATTTATGAAAATGAAAATCAAACACGAGATTTTATTTATATAGAAAACATTATTCAAGCTAATTTAAATAGTTGTTTTGCCAATAAATCAGCATATGGTCTTTCATTTAATATTGGAAGTGGAACCCCATTAGCATCAATACGTTAACAAAAAAAATAGTACCTATCATTACAAAGACAAATGAGCTGGCGATGTTAAAGATAGTATTGCCGATATTACCCTTGCTAAAAAAATATTGATTATAATAATAAAGTTACACTGAATACAGGCTTAGATGTAACTGTAAACTGGTATCAAAATCAATTAAAGCTTAAATAAGCCACTAAAATTGTAAACAATCTATTTCCTATAAAAATTGATTAAAATAATTATCCCAATTCAAATACTTACACGCAAGACGTCTTAGCTCATTTTTAGAATCTCCTAAAGATGTAATTTTATCATACCAATCATCTTGATGATCACGGTAATCAATAATAAAGGGCTTTAATGCATCAAAGTCACTAGCACAATCATAATAATTAACCAAAACAGGACAACCATGACACAAATACTGTCTACTTTTCAATAAACTTCCCTCGGAAATATTAATCATATCCAACCGAAACGAACTAATTGAAAAATCGCATTGTTCAATCAAATAACTAATACTATTCGTATCCAAATTAGCAAATTGCAAATATTGATCAGAATCTTGAAGTGTATAAGGCCCAACAATCAATAACCCAATATCAGTTTTTGAAGATAATAATTTAATAATGTCATCAACACCGTGCCAAGTATATCCATTACCACAAAAAATAGCTAAATAGGAAAATTTCTCTCTAAAATCACGTACCTGATCAACTAATAAAGGAGGTAATGTTCTTGTATTTACATCATAAAAATCATACCCATTTTGAGCATAAACAACTTGCTTAAGTTTTTTTACTTCTAAATAAGATTTCAACTCATTATTAACGGCAACATGGGTAAACTGCCCCCATCGCATAAAGTATAATGTCATAAGATAAAAACGTTGCTCAAAAAAACGCCTACGAACAAGTAATTCTGTTTCTATAATATTATTATGTTCCACATAAACAGGCTTGAAATGAGACAAAAAAATTAACCAAAAATTAATACATACACTCTTTGTATTATAACGAATATAAATAATATCAGCAGAAAAACTATAAAAAATTGCAGATAATTCAAAAATAATATAAGCCCATAATTTTTGTATAAAAAATGACTGGGTTTTAAAATTATTTGCAATTAAAGTAACTTTAAACTGCCTCCTTAAAAAAGCAATTTGTCCATCAACTTTCTTAGAAATACCGTTATGGTCAAAATTAGTTGGCAAAATATAAATAAATCGTTGCATAACTATGATGATCCACTAATCTTTTGAAACTTTTCCTGAAATGCTTTGACTCGAGCTAAACATTCTTGATCAATATTTGCTTTATTAACTTCAGGGGAACAATAGCCATTCTGAATACAACGCGTACACCTCTGATCCGTGCCGTAACGATCAATTATATCCTGCTGGATTTGCTTAGTTACACCAACATAAATGATATGTTTTAACCCTTTAAAAGGCTTCATAAAAAATGTATTCGCGTATTGTTCCCCTAATCGATTTAGCAACTTAAGTTGTAACTCAAAAATAGTATTTATTTCAAGATAAATGGTTTTACTTGTAAAATATGGCAGCAAATAATTCGTAATAAATAACTTTGGATTATAACGCAAATAAATTGTTTTTGATGTGATAATAGCAATAAGTGAACGACACTCAAAATATAAATAAAGACCTAACTTTTTAAGTTTCCAGTCAAAAGAAGTCCAGTTAAAACATACCAACTTAACTGTATATTTTTTTCTAAATGCCGTTAATTTCCCATAATATTTAAGCTTTAAACCTGGATGATCTAAATTATTTGTAAAAATGTAGGCAAAGTTTGGTTTCTTTAAAAAATTCATGACACACAATAATTATATGTTTAAATTTAATTAATTAAAATAAAAAAGAACATACTTGTCTTAGATTAAGGTGGTTCAATTAATAAGTATTATAAAACGCTACCACCCATCTAGGGTAATTAATGCATATTTTTAAAAAAAACATGAACCTAGACTATTGTTTATCTAAAGCAACTAATGATTTATAAATACTATTAGAGATCTCTAACGAGTCATGATTACCCTGGCCTACAAGTTTTCCTTTATCTAAAACGTAAATACAATCAAAATCTTTTACTGTACTCAAACGATGTGCAATAACAATAATCGTTAATTGACCTTTCATCCTAGCAATACTATTGGCAATATGTTTTTCCGTCACAGAATCTAATGATGACGTAGCTTCATCCAAAACCAATATATCGGGCTCCAAATAAAGAGCTCTAGCAATTGCAACACGTTGTTGTTGACCTCCCGATAATTGTATCCCTCGATCACCTAAAACCGTATTAACACCTAACTTTAAATTTGCTAAAACATCATCTAAATGAGCCATTTTTATAACTCGATTCAATTTTTCTTCATCGATAATATCCACACCAAAAGCAATATTACGAGCCAACGTATCATCTAAAACCGTCATCATCTGAGGAACATACCCTATCTTTGGCCATAACCCTTCCAAAGATTTTATTGGATTACCGTCCACCAAAAACTGCCCCGAATCAGGTGATAAAAAAGAAAGAAACAAATCTAATAACGTACTTTTTCCAGAGCCTGATGGTCCAACAAAAGCAATACTGTTATTGCATTTAATATCCAAAGAAATAGATTTTAACACGTCATTTTTCTTATTATAACTAAAAGAAATATTATCAAATAAAATAACATCGAATGACTTAATAGGCTGTATTAATAAGTCATTATTGTATGCTTTATCAGTATCCTGATTAACTAATTCTTTATAAATTGCATTTAAAGACGGTTTTAAATTTTCAATAGAACTTTTGTTAGCAATCATAATGCCCAAACAACTCAATAAACGTCGTCCAACAATTGCATAAAAAATAAATAAGGTACCATATACTTGAGGTTGATTAACAAATAACATCAAAACATAAACAACCCCAACTAAAAACAAAATCACAACATATTCCATTACAATTCCTGGAACCGCCGATAAAAATGATGATACTTTTAAGGAACCCGTTACCTTATCGCTAACAGCTCCCATTACATTTTGAAAATAAGTAATCTTATTAAATAATTTAATCTCTTTAATTAATTGAAACGATTCTAAGCCTGTTTTATAAAAATCAGCAGTTCCATTTTCATAATCATTTCCAGCTTGTTTTTGTCTTGATTTAAAAAAATAATATAAAAAAACACCAACTCCTCCAATAACACTTAGCATAATAAGAGAAAATAAAAATTGTTTAAAAAGTAATATAGCAATTAAACAGCAAGATGTAATTAAGGAAGAATAAAACGATAGCTGAGCAATTAACAAAAAAGATAAGCGAGGAATACTTTGAGTTAAAACCTTCATCATATGTTTATGATTTTTCTTTAAAAATAATTCATAGGACAACCCTAAATAATGCCAATACAACAATTTCATATTATGTCGTGCAACATCATAAGGAAATTTATTAATCCAATACTGTAATATTAATTGAGTTATTATTTTAAAGGTATAAAGACTTAAAAATATAACCGAAATTAAAGCAACCAAACTTAAAGGGTCCTGTAAATTAAAATAAGCAATGATTGGTTGCAATTGTTGTACTGAAGATATTCTATTAGGATCTATAACAACATTCAAATAAGGTATAACTAACGAATAAGTAAATGCTTCAACAAGTCCAAAAAATATCATTAAAAATAATAACCAAAAAAATATTTTCTTTTCTTTTTTTGATAATATCTTAAAAATATTGGTACTTAATACTTGGCTTAACATCGTTATGTTATTCCTTAAAATCAAAAAACTTAAACTGAACACTATAACTAACTCAAAAAAAGAAAAAACAATATCATCAATAAATTTAAAGTAAATACATCTAAACTTTTTTTATAAAACTATTAATAAAGAAATAGTAAATCAAAATCAAAATTAAAATAAAATTAAAACTATTTTTTCTTAATACCCATCCGGATTATGCTTTTGCCACCGCCAACTATCCACACACATTTTATTTAAACTAAGCTCAGCCTCCCACCCCAAAAGATCTTTAGCTTTACGTGGATCTGCATAACATTCCGAAATATCACCCGGACGTCTATCTTGAATTATATATGGTATTGATTGCCCCGAAGCTTGCTCAAATGCCCCCACAAGTTCCAAGACACTATATCCTTTACCCGTCCCTAAATTAATAGCATCACATTCAAATCGTCCTAGTGCTTCCAAAGCTTTTAAATGACCTTTTGCCAAATCAACAACATGAATATAATCTCGAACACCAGTTCCATCAGGAGTCTGGTAATCATTTCCAAAAACCGCTAATTGTTTTCGTTTTCCCACAGCCACCTGAGTAATAAATGGCATTAAATTATTAGGAATCCCTGAAGGATCTTCTCCAATCAAACCACTTTCATGAGCACCTACCGGATTAAAATAGCGTAACAAAGCAATTTGCCAGTCTTTATCAGAGTTATAAAGGGCTCTTAGCATCATCTCAATAGCTAATTTTGTTTCACCATAAGGATTCGTAGCCTCACAACGATGCACTTCTGTTAACGGCAAAAACTCTGGGTCCCCATACATAGTAGCAGACGAACTAAACACTATATTTTTTATTAAGAGCTCTTGCATAACATGAAATAAACATAAGCTACCCAAAACATTATTATCATAATACAGCAACGGTTTTTCAACCGACTCCCCCACAGCCTTTAGCCCAGCAAAGTGAATGACGGCATCACAGCCTGTCATGGCATTTTTTAAGGCATCTTTATCTCGTATATCGCCTTTAATAAAGGTGATTGATTTACCCGTAATTTGCTCTACCCGACGTAACGATTCAAGCTTTGAATTAGCTAAATTATCATAAACAATAACATTATAATTTGCCTGTAATAACTCGATACATGTATGAGACCCAATATAACCAGCTCCCCCCGTTACAAAAATAGTTTTAATGCTCATTGATTATAACTATATCATAAATAGTATTTGATCTTAAATTAGTAACCAAATAATTAATTAAGTCACTAAGCAATTATTTACTAACATCCATCAACCATTTATACTTAACAGTAAGCATGAGCACAGAAACATCTAACTTAAAAAATAATGACGCTTCTTTTAATGATGATGACGAAATTGATTTAGTAGAATTATTTAAAACACTTTGGGAAAATAAAAAAACTATTATTGCTACAGCGCTACTTTTTGCTATTACAGCGGGGATTATTTCATTTATGCTTCCAAAACAATACAAGTCTACAGCATCGTTTTTTATTACCGAAAGTGATAAACCTTCCAGTTCATTGATGGGCTATGCTGCAATGCTAGGAGTTAGCACTCCTGGTAATATTGAAAGCCTAATTAAAAATGTCTTAGATAGTTACTCAATCAAAGCTAATATCGCAAAAAAATATCATCAAGACTTTGATGATGCTATTAAAGAATTTAAAGCATCTGCAAAACCCCCTATTACCCCTGCTCATATCAACGACTTTATAATTAAAAAACAATTAAAATTAGATAAAAAATTTTCGTTTTCAGTTAATAAAAATAATTTATTTAAACTAAATTACATTTCTCAAGATAAAATCCAAAGTAAAACAATTTTGGAACACTATTTAAATAACATTATAGAGTATAATGAAAGTCTAGAATTAAGTGCTGAAAAAAATATTATTACTATTGTAGATCCTCCACAAATACCCTTAAAAAAATTTAAACCAAAAATTAAATTAAATATTATTATTAGTGGAATTTTAGGTGGGTTTTTATCGGTAATATTTGTTTTTATAAGATCATCTTTATTCAAAAATTAAATTATTGGGAACCCCTTCAGGATCTTCTCAATCAAACCATTTTCATGAGCGCCTACCGGAAAAATAACGTAAAAATGCAATTTCATGTCCAAAAAAACACAAGTCTACAAGCTCTTTTTTTATTGAAAAAAATAGTAACAAAGGAATATAATATTGATAACTTCTTGATTAATTAATTATTAAAAATTAAAATCAAATATCTAGACAACAAAATTTAGGAAACCAGTGAAATTATTAATTATTATTCCAGCAAGAGGCGGATCAAAAGAAATACCAAGAAAAAACCTAAGACTTTTAAATGGCAAACCGTTAATCTATTATGCTATTAATACCGCTTTAAACTTAAAGTATTCTACAGATGTATATGTATCAAGCGAAGATAATGAAATATTAAATATTGCAAGTCAATTAGGTTCTAAAACACATAAAAGAGATCCTTCTATTGCAAATGATATAACTACATTGGATCCAGTTATTTATGATTGTTACAAGTATGCAAAAAACATTGAAGGTATTGAATATGAGTATATAATTACCCTGCAACCCACCTCTCCACTTTTAAAATCATCTTCTTTAAATACTGCCATTACAAAAGCAATAGCAAACTCAAATATAGAAACAATAATTTCTTCAAAAGATAACACTCATTTATCATGGAGAAAAGAAGGAGATAAATTTTTACCAAACTATAAAAAAAGAGTAAATAGACAGTATCTTACACCTACTTTTACTGAAACAGGTGGTTTTTTTATCACAAAAAAAGATATTATAACTCCTAATAATAGGATAGGTAAAAATGTAGAACTATATGTCCTCTCAAAAGGAGAAGAGATAGATATAGATACATATGAAGATTGGAATATTTGTGAATACTACCTAAAAAGAAAACATATTCTTTTTATTGTAACAGGAAATAATACTGTTGGTTTAGGTCATGTGTATAATACACTTTTAATTGCAAATGATATTTTAAATCATAAAATCACCTTTTTAGTTGATAAAAATAGCCAATTGGCATTTAATAAAATATTATCAAAAAACTATCCTGTTTATATTCAAAAAAGTGATGATATTGTAAATGATATAAAAAAATTAAGTCCAGATATCATTATAAATGATAGACTTGACACATCCAGTGACTATATTAAGAAACTTAAAAGACTAAATCTAAAAGTGATTAACTTTGAAGATCTTGGAACTGGAGTTACACATGCTGACTTAGTTATAAATGCGATCTACCCTGAAAAACAAGTTTTACCACATCACTACTTTGGTCCTGACTATTTTATACTTAGAGATGAGTTTATATATTCAGCCCAAAAAAAAGTGAGTAAGAAGGTGAAAAACATCCTTATTACTTTTGGTGGAGTTGATCCAAATAACTATACAAAGAAAGTAATAAACTCAATCTATAGTTATTGTCATTCCAACGATATTTCTATTACAGTAATAACTGGTTTTGGATATACAGACTACGATAGTTTGAACGAGTTTAAAAATATAACAGTTTTAAAAAATGTACCCAACATATCAATATATATGCTTGATGCAGATCTTATTTTCACATCGGCAGGAAGAACAACTTATGAGATAGCCAGTGTTTCAACACCTGCGATTGTTATGGCTCAAAATGAGAGAGAACTCACTCATTTTTTTGCAAATAGTGAATTTGGTTTTTTAAACCTTGGTCTTGGTAAAAATTTAAGTAATGAAGAGTTGTATCAAAACTTTATAAAACTAGTTGAATCTTATGAAAGTAGAAAGTATATGAATAAGTTAATGAAAAAAATTGACTTAAAAAGTGGTAGAAAAACAGTGAGAAAATTAATACAAAATTTAATAGAGGCATAAATTAATGAAACTAAAAGAACTTTTTAATACTATAAACACTGATGAAAAAAAACTGTATAAACCCTATGTTATCGCAGAAGCTGGTGTAAACCATGAAGGAAATATGGCGCTAGCAAAAAGACTATGTGATGAAGCACTAGAAGGTAGCGCCGATGCGATTAAGTTTCAAACTTATAAGGCCGATACAATTGCATCAAAAGATTCGCCTGCGTATTGGGATACAACAAAAGAACCTACAAAATCTCAGTATGAGCTTTTTACAAAGCACGATAAGTTTTGGAAAAGTGAGATGCAAGAACTTAAAGATTATTGTGATGAGATAGGTATAGAGTTTATGTCTACACCTTTTGATGTCGAGTCTGCTGCATTTTTAAATGAAATGATGGATGTGTTTAAAATCTCTTCAAGTGATTTGACTAATAAACCATTTATAGAGTACTTATGTGATTTTAAAAAGCCTATTATCCTTTCAACTGGTGCTAGTAGTTTAGCGGAGATTGCAGAAGCTGTTAGTTGGATAGAAGCTAAAGGGAATTCTCTATCATTACTTCATTGTGTACTAAACTATCCAACGCCAGATAAAAATGCAAATCTTGGTATGATTATGGATCTGAAAGCCAGCTTTCCAGATAAAATTATTGGTTATAGCGACCACACATTACCAAACGATATGAAAGTGTGTGAAATGGCTGTGATGCTAGGAAGTGTAATCATAGAAAAACACTTCACTCACGATAAAACTCTTCCAGGGAATGACCACTATCATGCTATGGATAAAGAAGATTTAAAACTATTTAGAAGTAATCTTGAGCGAACTTTTGAGATACTAGGAGGGTTTAAGATAGAAGCGCTAGAAGATGAAGCCCCTGCTAGAGCACATGCAAGAAGAAGTCTTGTAGCCCTAAAGAATATTCCAAAAGGTAAAACTATAGAAAAAGGAGATCTAACTTTTAAAAGGCCAGCTCATGGTATAAGTCCAAAATTTATAGATGATGTGATAGGTAAAAAGGCTTTAGTGGATATAAAAGATGATGATGTGTTGAAATGGAATATGTTTACATGAAAAATCAATATGTAATATTAACAGGGAATAAAAATAATGGTAAATAATAGTTTAGAGTACTATTTAAATATAGCGGGTGTATGTATTAAAATTATCTCTAATAATGAAATTTCGAATTTAGTTGCAGATAACTTAAATGCTATAAATAAACAAAGTATTAATGATGTAGATATAGTTTTAAACTTGCAAAATAGCGAGATAGAAAATTACGAACCTTCTATTTACTCTGCCAAAGGAAATATGAACTTTAATAAAACAGAGTATTATGTAGATTACTTAACAGAGTGTAATTATTTAGTCAAAAATATCTTCCATACAGATATGACTGAAGTTACTATTAATACATCTAAAACCACTTTTAAAAAGGAATTAAAAGGTTTATTTAAAAATAAAAATATTATGACAAGAGATATGATTTTATCATATTATTTATTTTGGTATATTTTATACATTGAACTTTTAAACAAAAATAAAGCATTTATACATGCTGGCATATTTGAAAAAGATAATAAAGCTACAATTATTACTGGCACAGGAGGATGTGGTAAAACAAGTACATTATTTAAGATACTTGAGAATGAAACTACTAAGTATATCTCAGAAGATTTTGGGATTGTAGATATAGATGGAAATACATATTTCAATCCAAAGCCAATATCAATATATGCTACTGATATAGAATTTGGTCAATCACTACTAAATAATGCATTAAAAGAGTTTTCACTTTTAGAAAACCTGCAATGGACTTTGTCTAGAAAGCTCTTAAAAAGAAATCCAATGTGTAAATCCAAGCCTAAGTCTATAATGGGTAATCGTATTGCAGAAATTTCAAAAATAAAAAATGTTTTATATTTTATAAGAACCAATACTAATGAGATGGATGTAAAAGATATAGCTATTGATGAATTGGCTGAAAGAGTTTCAGATGCTAGCATGAGAGAACTAAAAACATTAAATGAATTGTTATTACTCTTGCGAGCAAACGCACCAAGTGACTTTGCTTTTCCTTCTTTTGATAATATAAGAAAAAAAACAAAAGAAATCTATTTAAAAAACTTTTCTTTAACTAATAATAAAA
>MDSV01024608.1_pt1 | contig 15617 bp, 13 predicted proteins | sample 810851 | NCBI WGS metagenome assembly MDSV01 (sample SAMN05326640, study PRJNA326480) | marine metagenome | isolation source: seawater | place: Atlantic Ocean: North East | collected 2012
TATTAACTCTGGGTCATTTACTTTTGTGGTAGTTCCAGAGCGGCGAAGTATGAGAGCGCTTTTAAGACCCTTTAATTGTTCATCTTCAAAATTAACTTCTAAATTATCTGCTCCACTAGATGATGGCTTGAGTGCTCCAGCGCGTAAAACGAGCCATGCATTTTGAAAGCCTGTCGCAGTCGTGCCGTTACTTTCAAATTCGTAATAATAATATTCATCACCTCCTAAAGGTTGAGGTGTTAGGCGCGGATATTCAATATTCATGGTACTTTTCAACCATAAACTGCTACCATTTCTCTGGCTCGCATCTGGATCAAAAAAGATTCCATCAGGCAAATAGGTACCTTGAGTTGCTGCATACCAATTATTTTGAGTATTTTCATCCTCATAGATTATACCAAAGAAGCGAAGTTTCTTGTCATCATCGATATTATTATCTGAGTAAATAATAAGGCGTGTTGTTGCTCCTTTTAAGATCGCTTGTCCGCGAGCGCCCTGTGCAATCCCCGAGACAATTCGCTGCGATGCGCTCAAAGCTGAACCAGAACCACCGCTCGTATTTAAAAGTACAACTGACGAGGCGATAAGAATAATCCCAATTACCACCAATAATTCCACTAGCGTGAAGCCAGTTAGGTGCTGCCTTCTCGATTTAATCATATAAATAATAATCAGGATAACCGTACTCACTGTCCGCCTCAACATAAGCGGTCACTGAAGTACGCAGTTCTTGTGTTCCTTGTCCACCAGAAGCACTTGGGACAGTTACTTTGCCATCTCCGTCTCCATCTATTACAATAAAAATCTTCATATTATTCAAGCGATCTGCAATTTTAGTAGGATCAACCGTGCCATTGGATTGCAAATAAAACTCAGCTTCAGAAAAACTATGAAATGTAATCTCTCTGCGATTTCCGCCAACACTCGTTGAAACTCCATCGGTAGCTCCACGACCCGATAATGTTTCAATAAAATCGTCTGACAAAGAATTAATATTTTTACCAGAATCCACATGTGCATCTGCGAATGGGTAGTATCCATATTCTCCCTTAAAGAGCTGTATAGCATTCACGTATTGTGAAAGTTGACTCTTCGAAGCAGCCACGTTTGCCTGTCTTTTGACGGCGCTTACGGTTGGTATCAAGATTCCTGCGAGGATACCAATAATGGCGATCACCATCAAGAGTTCGATAAGAGTGAAGGCGTGTTTACGGTCGGTTTGCATAAATTTTTAAATTCCTGAGTAGATATTGTTATTATTAGGACTGTTCGTGGGCAAGAACTACGTCACGATACCAACTGCTGCGACTGGAGCGCATTCACGATCAAGTCCTCGTGAATTGAGCACTATCGATATAACCACTAATAACTCAACTAGTGTAAAACCAGAATTTCTGTTTAAAAATGAGTATTTTCGATGCGTAAATAGTGGAGACATAGAAGTAGACGTCATGAAATATAATATAGTGAGATTCTGCATCGATCTAACTACTGTCAACAATTCCTATCAAAGCGTACAACATATTGAGAGATACAATTCTCAAATAATCAGACTGGACATACTCTTATGACTCGACCCGCACACTTGAAAAACTATACATTTTGGTTTTTATATTAAATTATGCCTAAAAAGCCAACAGATCTTACTTTTGAAACTGCATTAGAGCGGCTCGAAAGCTTAATTGAATCAATGGAAAACGGAGATACCCCTTTAGCTGACCTAGTCGCAAAATTTGAGGAAGGCTCGAATCTTCTCAAGCTGTGCCAATCTAAAATACAGACTGCTGAAAAGAAAATACAGAAGCTTCATATAGAAGACGGCACCACTGAAGAATTGGACGATCTTCGTTCAGAGAGCTAGGTGCTTTTAAAGTTTCATCTGCAAGCTACTTTTTAACCCATATCTTATGTCTTTACTTAAAGAGATACAGTCTCCGGAAGATGTGAAAAAGCTCTCTCCCGAGCAAATTACTATACTAGCGCAAGAAATTCGCGAACAGGTAATTCAGACCACAGCCCTCAATGGCGGCCATGTAGGTCCTAATCTAGGAGTAGTTGAACTGTCGATCGCACTACACCGAATTTTTAATACACCAACCGATCGATTCGTTTTTGATGTATCCCACCAAGGATATGTCCATAAATTATTGACTGGTCGAAATGGGGATAGTTTCAAAAAGCTTAGAACTAGCGAGGGCGTCAGCGGATTTTTAAGTCGAGAGGAAAGTGTCCATGATTCATTCGGAGCAGGGCATGCAGGAACAGCTCTATCTGCCGCTCTCGGTATGGCAGTCGCTAGAGACAAGCGAGGCACTAATGAACATGTAGTAGCACTCTGCGGTGATGCCGCCTTCACATGTGGCGTCACTATGGAAGCACTCAACAATGTAAGTGCTTCTACCAAGCGTCTCATTATAATTTTAAATGACAACAAATGGTCGATTGCTAAAAATGTTGGCGCATTATCGCGTTACTTTAATGAACTTCTGACCAGTCCTACGTACAATCGTATGAACGATGATTTTGAGGCCTTTTTAAAGAAAATGCCAGGTGGCAAATCATTGATACGTCTTGGCTCAAAATGGAAGCGAGAGACCAAGGACTTTTTCGTTTCATCGTCTTTATTCGAAACCTACGGTGTACGCTACATTGGTCCAATAGATGGTCATGACCCGAAGCAACTCGAACATTATCTAGAATTTGCTAAAAACGCAGAACAACCCGTACTGCTTCATGTACTCACTACAAAAGGAAAAGGCTATGAAGTAGCCATCAAAAACCCCGAACGCTTTCACGGCGCTAGTCCTTATGACATTCGTACTGGGAAAAGCTCGCCACAGGCGCAGCCAAATAAGATTCCAAAATATCAAGACGTCATGGGTGAGACTTTGGTCAAACTAGCTCAAGAAGACAAATTGATAGCAGGAATCACTGCAGCAATGCCTTCTGGAACTGGACTCAATCACCTTGAGGAAGCCCTACCAGATCAATTTTATGACGTTGGAATCGCGGAAGAGCATGCTGTGCTGTTTGCTGCAGGTATGGCTACATCTGGCTTTCATCCAGTGTGTGCGATCTACTCCACTTTCCTGCAACGCGCAATTGATCAAGTAATTCACGATGTAGCCATTCAGAAACTACCTGTTCTTTTTTGTATGGATAGAGCTGGACTGTCGCCTAATGATGGACCAACTCATCATGGACTTTTTGACATCAGCTATCTTCGCGCGGTGCCGAACTGCGTACTTATGGCACCGAGCGATGAAGATGAACTCGCAGACATGATGGCCACTGGACTCGATTACCAGGGTCCAGCATTTATTCGTTATCCGCGTGGCAGCGCGACTGGAGCGTCCATTAAAAACTCTCCAGAAAAACTCGTAATAGGTCAATCTCAACGCCTACTAGATGCTGATGACATAGATATATGGGCTATTGGTACTATGGTAGAGGATGCTAAGAAACTGGCTGAAAACCTCAGTAAAATGGGTATACAAACGGGTGTTGTAAATGCACGTTTTGCTAAGCCAATTGATACAAAACACTTATTAAAATCAGCGAAGACATCCAAGTTAATAGTAACTATGGAAGACCATGTTATTGGTGGTGGCTTTGGAAGTGCCATTTTAGAGAGTTTACAGGACCGAGGTGAACAAATCCCTGTGGAGCGAATTGGATGGCCAGATAAATTCATTGACCATGGCTCTAGCGTAGCACAGTTGCGTGAAGCGAACGGCCTTGGAGCGGAGCAGATTATGGCTCAAGTGCTAAAAAAATTTCGCGATCTACAGGCGCCACCTAAAGAAGATGTGGTTCCAGCCAAAGTAATCTAAGTAGCTTTCATCGAATTGACGATAGACCTAAAACAATGCTGTGCTTAGCTCATATGCATTGCATCTACATCCATTTGATCAACAACGGTACGATCCATTTTGAAATCTTCCCGAAGAGCAACTAAAGAATCAATAACTGCTTGGGCGCTCGGCACGAAATACCATAATTGGTAGCGATATTCATCTCGAATTTTAGCGATAGGGGCAGGAGCAGGTCCGCGTATAACGATGCGGTCTCCAAAGTGCCTAGAAACCTGCTGCGTCCATTGCTCCATATAAAATTCCACCTTTTCAGGATTACGTCCACGAAACAAGTGGCGGATTAAGTGTTGAAATGGTGGGTAATTAAATTCGCGTCTTTGCTCAAGCTCTTCTAACTGAAATCCATCAAAATCAGATTTCCGAGCAAACTGTATTGGTGGCGCATGCGGAGTACTTGTTTGTATGACCACCTCGCCGGCACGGTCACCACGACCTGCCCTGCCCGACACCTGGACAATTAGTTGAAAGGTGCGCTCTGCGGCACGAAAATCTTCCACATGTAGAGACCTATCGGCATCAACAAGGCCAACCAAGGTAACATTAGGGAAATCAAGCCCTTTAGCAATCATCTGAGTACCTACTAAAATATCAATTTTCCCAATCCTAAAATCATTAAGTATTTTTCGATATAGATTCTTTTTTGACATCGAATCAGCATCCATTCTTACAATTCGTGCGCGCGGCAAAATCCTCTGTACAACGTCTTCAATTTTCTGGGTGCCCTGACCGCGATAACGAATCTCCGGTGCCTTACACTTCGGACAACTATGCGGAGCTTTTTGTTCCAAGCCACATAGATGACAGCGTATCGTTTTATCCGTGCGATGATAGGTCATAGGAATACTACAATGTTCGCATTCAGCAACAAATCCGCAGTCTGGGCACAGCAAGCTAGTGGAGAACCCACGCCTATTTAAAAAAAGTATACTTTGCTCTTTTTTCTCATATCGATCGACTAAGTGATCGGCTAAAAGTGACGATATTGGCGATCCCTTACGACGTCCGGACAATCCTTCTCGGCGCATGTCTACCAAATGAATACGAGGAAGTTTGCGATTATCTACACGATTTAATATACGGTCTACAGCATATTTTCCACGCTCCACATTATAGAGTGTTTCCAAAGATGGCGTGGCCGAACCGACAATACAAATAGCACTATTTAGATGAGCACGATACACCGCCACATCGCGTCCATGATACCGCGGATTATCATCTTGCTTGTAGGAAGGCTCGTGCTCCTCGTCAACAATCACTAATTTTAGATTTTGCACAGGAGCAAACACTGCTGAGCGCGCTCCGACTACTACATGCGCCTCACCACTAGCTAGCGCCTTCCAGGCATCATATCGTTCGCCATCAGAAAGATGGCTATGCCAAACTACCGTGCGCACTCCGCGCGCTTCTAAGCGGGCGCGCACTCGACCAACAGTCTGAGGCGCTAATGCTACTTCTGGCACTAGGAAAATCACCCCACCTTTTTCTGCGACAACCTTTTCAACCGCATGTAAATAGACTTCTGTCTTGCCGGATCCTGTGACCCCGTGAAGCAAACGTACTGCAAACGTATCAGCTGAAATTGCAGCATGCAGATTATCGACAGCGAGCGCCTGCTCCGATGTTAGTGTTGGGCGAGTATCACTAGCAATTGTTTCGAGCTGGCTTAAGTCATCTGCATAAGCTTCGCGCGCTTCCTCAGTTTGCGTTTCGATTAAATAGTTTTTTTTAACTAATGATTCACAAGCAGAAGCACTAATACCCATTCGTTTTAACAAAGGTGCGCGCGCTTGCGCACAGATCTGTTGCTGAACAAAGCGTAACAGTTCAGCCTGTTTGGGCGCACGCTTCTCTAAGACAGACCATTGCTCCTGAGTGGGCGTTTGACCCATGGCTACATATAGCCGCGTTTTTGTCTTCATCCCTCGCCGGATTGCTGTCGGAATCATGGCTTCCAACATTGCCTCAGGAGTGGTGGCATAATATTTTTGCGCCCACTGGTATAGTTCCAATAAATCAGCAGTAAGGACCGGATACTCCTGCACTACTTCATACAACATTTTTAATTTTTCTGTAGCGATGTCTTGACCACTACCTAGCTGTATAACTACCCCTAGCTCGCTCCTGCCCCGCAGCGGAATGCGTACCAAAGATCCGAGTTCTACCGTAGCTGTACAGGTCGCAGGCACTGCATAAGCTAAAGCTTTATTAAAACCAGACAATGGTATCACCTCGACTAGGTTCGCAGTACTCGAATTTTCTTGAAGCATGGGTTTGGTTTATTGGCGTAGGAAAGCTCTACGTTAGCCCATCTCTAAATCATGTACTAATTGAACAAAAGCTGGATATTCGAGTAAATCACTCAGGTCTGGATCATTACGCATCCAGTGAACGTCGTTATAACCTAAAGAAACTGCACAATGCAGAGCTGCAACTGCATCCGCCAATCTCCCCTTGAGTGCTAAGCTACAGGCTAAGTTATACTGTACAGTAGGGTCCTCAGGTAATAATCGTGCAAGTTTACGATCCATCTTCAAGCCATGGTCAATAGATCCAGATTCGGTATAAAGATGTGCTAATATTGCTACTATCTTGGTATCCTTTGGCATCCTCTTGTGCAAGCCCTCGTAAAATCCAAGTTCAAAATCGTACTTATTTTTCATCTTCCTTCTGACCGACTAATCGCTATCACTAGATGGAGCACTTCCACATGCGATGGATTTCGATTCGCTCTGACAACGCGCGGTGACTTGCAAACGCTGAGTGACCACTTCTAGGCCTAATTTATCGGCAACAGTCTTTCCGTACCACTCCATGAAAGGAGCATCAATTTCAAAGATTTTATCACAGTCTACGCAGATTACTTGTGCTTGAAATGTTGTGGCATTCTTATTTGCCGCATAAAATTTATAATCTCTGCCAACATCAACCTCTCGAATCAAGCTACTCTGAGTCAAAATAGGCAGGGCTCGATACACAGTAGCACGTGAAACTGAGTCGTCTATCTGCCGAGCGCTCTCCAATAAATCCTCTGCGGTGAAATGGTCGGCATAACCATAAGCTGCATCAAAAATAGCCAATCGTTGGGTAGTGACACGTAAACCTTTGCTATTTAAGAACTCTTTAAAAGTCTCTGTAGCATCGTAAACATCTGTTTGTTGGGACTGCATTTTCTTATTGAGACAGAATTGAGACAAAGACTCTGACATGGCAAGCACCCAATCAAATCATGGCTACTGCAGAAAAAAGAGCGAAAAACTGCTTGATTTAGTTGCTCAGACTGCTTTGATCCAGCGCTTTTCCCTATGAAAGCGACTATTAAAACCCAAGGCCGACAGTTTACTGTCACTAAAGGCGATATTCTGAAAGTGAATTCGTATCCAAACACGCAAGCTGGTGACTGTGTAGAACTCAACGAAGTACTCATGATCGGAGAAGGTTCGGATGCACGTTTTGGTACACCGCTAGTAGAGGGAGCATCGGTTAAAGCTACTATACTTGAAAACAAGAAAGACAAAAAAATTGTTGTTTTCAAAAAGAAGCGTCGCCAAGGCTATAAACGTCGCCGCGGACACCGCCAACATCTTTCTGTAATCAAGATCGAATCGATCCAAGGTTAATTGTATCTAAACTAAGAGAACACAAACCATGTCACACAAAAAAGGACAAGGAACTTCAAAGAATGGCCGCGACAGTCATTCACAAAGACTCGGCATCAAAAAGTTTGGTGGCGAAGCAGTGGTAGCTGGTAATATTATTTTGCGTCAGCGAGGCACTCGTTTTCATCCGGGTGAAAATGTGGGAATCGGCCGCGATCACACATTGTTTGCCCTCAAAGATGGTAAAGTTCTATTCGACAAATTACATCGTAAGATCAATGTAATTGAAGAAGTTGCAGTTAGTGCATAACCACTGCTATTACTGCTAGTGGCAACTCCCTGCTGCTTGTTTCAATCCTGCTTTTTATAAGCGGGATTTTTTATGCGACACCGAGCACACCGCGGCGTAGAATCAATTGCTGCTGCGTACGAGCTGCGAACTCAGGATTGTGAGTGACTAAAATAAGACTCTTTTTGTCTTCTTCAACCATCTCGAGTAGTAAGTCCATGACGGCTGCTGCTGTAGCTTCGTCCAAATTTCCTGTTGGCTCATCCGCGAGTATAAGCGGCGGATCATTTATTAAAGCGCGCGCTACTGCGACCCGCTGGCGCTCTCCACCAGATAGCTTAGTGGCATTATGTTGAAGACGATGACCCATACCTACTCGCTCTAATAATTCGATAGCACGAGCGCGCACATTTTCATTTAATGATCCTGCAATACGCGCCCCTAAAAGTACATTTTCTAGTGAATTAAGCTCTGGAGCTAAGTAATACGATTGAAATACAAATCCAATAAATTGTTGGCGCAGCCTAGCTAAAGAGGACAAGGATTGACTAGAGACACCCTGCCCTTGCCACTCAAGGCTTCCACTATCGGCTACTTCCAAGCCGGAGAGAACATTGAGTAAGGTTGATTTCCCACTTCCAGACTCGCCACGTATACTTATACTTTCGCCACGACTGAAACGACAATCAATACCATTGAGCACAGGAACTGAGCCCTGCTGTGCGGGGAAAGCTTTTACTAGAGCTTTTGCTACAAGAATAGGCTGTACTATATCATTCACTACGAAGAGCATCAGCGGGGTTAAGCAAAGCAGCGCGCAGTGCTGGTACAAGACCAGCTAAAGTCGATATAAATACTGCAAAGCAGGTGACCATAATGAAATCTGACAGAAGATAATGTACCGGCAGGGCGTAGACATCATAAATGCCAAGGAAGTTAAGTTCGTTACCCGTGATCTGGGCATAGAAACTCATGATTGATGCACGAAAGTGGAGAGCCATAAGAGCTAAACCAATCCCTAATAAAGTACCTAAAAAGCCAATTATTAAGCCTTGTAGACAAAAACTATAGGCTACCTGCCTAGGAAGCGCACCCATAGCAATAAGTAACCCTATCTCACGAGTTTTACGCATGACTGCCATCATGAGCGCAATTGCAATAGAGAAAGAAGCGACCAAAATAATAAAGATTATTATAAATGATATTACGAGTTTCTCCTGGCGAATAACAAAGAGAAAGTCTTGGTTTGCTTCCAGCCAGCTGATGGGTTGCAGGCCTGCGCGCAGCACATTGGCTTCCAAATGTTCAGCGAAGGCAAATGCATCCACTCCAGGTCTAAGTTTAAGGACTAGTCCATGTACTCCCTGCCCTAATCCATAGAGCTCTTGCATTACCCTTAGCGTACAAATCATGGTATTACCATCTACGGAGGGAGAACCGGTGCGAAACAAACCAAGCACAGTGAACTGTCGAGGCAATAGGATTTCATCTTCTTTTATCCGCTGCATCATAAGCGGCGTAGTCACCTCAACTGTCGATCCAGGCTGAGCTTGCAGAGCGTAAGCAAGACCTTCACCTAAAAATACTCCGTGATCATCAAACTGCTCGAAATCACCGAGGGTTATAAACTTTCGAACTGGCATTACTGCCTCGTCAACCATTGGATCGATACCACGTACCATAGGTATCTGTGGGCGTGCGCCATGCTGTAGCATGATAACCCCTTCTGCAAAAGGTGCGACTGCAAGAACTTCAGCGTACTGCTCTAGTAGCTGTATTTGCTCCTCCCAATCATCAATGACATCGCTCGATCGGATACGAATATCACCATGAGTTTCAACTATACGTGCACGTATGTTTTCTCCAAAGCCGTTCATTACACTCTGGACAATGATCAGGACACACACGCCAAGCATCACCCCAATAATCGACATTAATGAGAAAAATGAGAACCCGCGCCCAGAAGGGAACAGTTGCTTTAAAGCATGGTAGAGAAACCAAGGCATTCTATACAGAATGTCTATTATACTATACAGCAGGGAAAGCGTAAAAATAAGTATTTTTAAAGTATTTGAAACTTCACAAAACAAACAAGCGATATATAGTACTGTTATGCGAATAAAAGCGCCTACCCCAAAGACTCTGCCAATAGTCGATGCTTGGAAACCTTTGCCAATAACCCATTGGCGCGAAGAAGAGGCAGCTCACTTACTGCGGCGCATAGGTTTTTCTGCGGACCCTGGTACAATAAAAAAAATCATAAAACAGCCCATACTAAATGCTCTTGATTCACGTTTTGGGCAGAAAAATCCACTCAATGCGTCTACTGCATTTACAGAATTTAGCAAAGAATTACCCAATGTATATTTTGAACTATACAATAATAAAGATCTCGATCCAGTAGTTAAACAAGAACGACAGCAGAAGAAAAATCGTGATAACAATAAGTTTTATCGTGAGCTAACAATGAATTGGTATGGCCACGCGCGAGCTGAAGAAAACAGCGCGCAAGAAAAGTTTGTACTATTTTTACATGATATCTTTGTAATTGATCAACGAAAGGTACAAGATGCGCCAAATTTATACTCCTTCCAAAATGCTCTTCGCGAAGGTGTTTTTTTAAACTATCCTCAGCTCTGCAAAAATATCAGCCGCGAACCAGGCATGATTGTTTATTTAGATCTAGCACAAAATACTGCAAAAAAACCAAATGAAAATTTTGCGCGGGAGCTATTTGAATTATTTATACTAGGCGAAGGTCACTACACCGAGAACGACATTAAAGAGGCCGCCCGCGCTTTTACTGGCTACCGGCTACGAAAAAAAACCGAATTCGTATACCACAAACGCTTCCACGATAGCGGGCAGAAGACAGTGTTTGGAAAGAGTGGTAATTGGGGAGGAGATGCAGTCATTGACATCGCCTTTGAGCAGCCTGCTGCTCGCACCTTCTTTATTCGAGAGCTATTAAAATTTTATCTTACCGATGGAGTGCTACCACACGATGATTATATAATCGCACTCGGCGATCTATGGGCAGACAATAATTTTGAAATTCGCTACTTAATTGATACGGTCTTTCAAAGTCGGCTCTTTTTTCATCCTGCCTATAGAGGTAACATGGTCAAAAGCCCAATTCATTTTTACATGGGACTGTGCCAGGACTTAAACCTTGATATCATCCCCTTGCAAGGGCCCTTAATCAGGCAAATGCTAGCGATGGGGCAAAACTTATACAATCCTCCTAATGTACGTGGCTGGCTGTATGGAGAAAAATGGATTAATTCAACGACTGTGAGCGCTCGCCGCCAAATCGTGAATTATTTATTTAGCTCGGTTAATGAAGAGCGCTTGAACGGTAATCAGAAAAAATCGCTGGCAGATGCGCGTGCGGCAAATAAGGGTAATTTTCTAATTTCCAATGAGCGGCTTAGACCGATGCTAAAAAATAATGGCGAAGCGCTTACCCAGCAATTATGCCGATTTTTTATAACAGAACTATCGCAGCAAGCCTATGTTGAAAATCTGGGTCGTTTAATCGGCGACCCTAAGAGTCAAGGGGCACTCTACCGTGCTCGTAATGCTATCATTGCATTATTACAATCACCTGCCTACAATCTTTGCTAATTCGATGAATACACCTCAGACAAATCTACCCCTAACTCGCCGCGAGTTTATGCGAGGGGCAGGCGGTATAGGCTTTATGGCATTTAGTGGATTTGCACCTGCTTTTTTAGCGCGTAGTGCAATGGCTCAAAATCCTGCCCCTGAAAAAGATCGTAGTATTTTGGTGATCATTCAGTTAGCGGGCGGGAATGATGGACTCAACACTGTTATTCCGCATGCCGATGATAATTACTATAACTTGCGCCCTACTCTTGGCTTAAAGAAAGATTTATTAAATCTAAACGATCAACTCTCACTGCATCCATCACTCGGAGGCTTGCACCGACTATTTGATCAAGATCAATTATCTATTGTACAAAACGTTGGATATCCAAATCCAAATCGTAGTCATTTTCGCTCTACCGAGATTTGGGAAACAGGCACCGATGGAGATACTTACAACACATCTGGGTGGTTGGGTCGCTTTTTAGACAACACCTGTAGCGGTGCTCCTGCTGTTGAAGCTGACCCAGCGGCTATTCATATAGGTGACATCACCCCACAGAGCTACCTCTCGGAGAACCCGCAGCTAGTATTTGGAATGAAATCTAGGGGATCCTTGACTCGAGGAAGATCACCTGCAGAAAAAGCTTATGAAAAGCTTCTCGGCGCTGAACATGGCGAAGGAAATCCTAGTTATTTGCAGCAAACGATGATGAATACTCTTATCACTGAGCGCCGCATTGAGAAAATGATTGCTGGCTATAAACCAGCTGTGCCCTACCCACAAACTGCCCTCGGACGTTCCCTATTAAGAATTTCTTCGCTCATTCATGCAGATGCTGAAACGCGCCTCTATTTCGCTTCACAGGGCGGTTATGATACACACGTCAACCAGGTCGGTAACCATGCTCGCTTGCTTGGACAACTCTCTGATGCCATGGCTGCTTTTCAGGCGGACCTCGCCGCAAATCGCAAGGATGATCAAGTATTAACAATGACATTTTCAGAGTTTGGTCGCCGCCCCGGAGAAAATGCGAGTCGCGGAACCGATCATGGTACAGCTGCGCCACTTTTCGTCATGGGTAAAGACGTCAAAGGTGGGGTGCTTGGAGAAGCGCCAAATCTAAATTTGCAGCCAAAACAAGATCTAAGCTTTAGCACGGACTTTCGCAGCGTCTACACCACCATGCTAGACAATTGGCTACAGAGCGACTCTTCACAAATTTTAGGCGAGCAGTTTGATGCAGTGCCCTTTATCTAGTTGTTAAAAAAACTTACAAAAAAGCACTTTACACAAGCCGTACATAAGCATTGTGTCTTCGATCCCCTTAAACAACTGCTCCAGTTTAAAGGATAGTACAATTTATTGCAGGGTGGAGCAGCCCGGTAGCTCGTCAGGCTCATAACCTGAAGGTCCCTGGTTCAAATCCAGGCCCTGCACCCATTTAAAGCCTCGGTCCTTGAGACCGAGGCTTTTTTATATATCTAGATAAATTACTGGCGTGCGCTTGGATATACTTAGTGCCCTATCTGGAGTTATAGATTTTCTGCTTCGCAAATTATCGGGCAGCAAGTTCTGGGTAAACAATTGTTAGATCCAATGGATCTTCAAGGTCGCGCTGCTGCTCGAGTAAAATCTTAAACAAATGACGAATCTGATTCCAATGCGAGGGGTCACCCGATAGATCATTGCGCTCATCGGGGTCACTCGATAAATCAAACAAGCGTACACGCTTTGCTTTCGGGTAGACGATTAGCTTCAAATCTCCAACTCGGACCATGCGCTGTGCATCAGGTAAATAAGCCCCATAAATTGCATCATATGCGCTACTCGCCTCTGGATCTTTAACAAGGGGCATTAAGCTATTAAACTCGACGTATTTTGGCTTATCCACTCCTGCTAGATCAAGCGTGGTCGCCATAACATCTTGCAGATAAACGAGAGCTTCTCGCTTTTCATTTTCTGGTACGTCTGGACCGACCACTATCATTGGAGGCTTCATGCTGTGATCATACATGTTTTGCTTACCAATAAGACCATGATTGCCGCAGGACAGTCCATGGTCGGCAGTAAAGATTATATACGTGTTCTCTTTCTTACCTGTTTCATCAAGCGCAGTTAATATGCGCCCAATTTGCTCATCCATATGCGAGACAATTGCAAAGTATTCTTGGCGGTGGGTCTTCACTGCAAATTCAGTGCGCGGAAAAGGAGCGAGCGCTTCGTCGCGCAAGGAGAAGCCGCACCCAATTGAATCTTTGTATGGATACAGCGGCTGATAACTTAGTGGTACTTCAATATTTTCTAATGGATACATATCCACAAAGTGCTTTGGCGCTTGGCGTGGGTCATGCGGTGCGTTGAAGGCTAGATACATAAAAAAGGGCTTTTCGCTTTGCGCTGCTTTTTCAAGAAAACTGGTGGCGTCGTCAGCTAAGACTTCGCTCCAGTGCTTGCCACCTTCCCAGAAACCACCAAATGATTGGGCATAGGGCGACCAGGTGTCCGGTTCGCCTAGTACAGGGCGACTGTATCCTTCGAGTGATGCGATGAATGCAGCGTTTGCCCTATCCGTGCCCCGCATCTTGCCAGTCCAACTATCCACTGGCATGCCAGGTCGCTCATTTACATGGTGGTCAAAAATATCCTTTGGATTTATGCGTATGTGCCATTTACCCGTACAATAAGTTTCATAGCCAGCGGACTGCAGTAACTGCGACCAAAGTTCGCCACGCTTCGCAGCCTGCCGAAGAGCCGTATGCCCGGCATGCGCGCGCCATATCATCTGCCCAGTGTTTATCATTGTGCGTGAGGCGACACAAATAGCGCCATTCCATCCGCCCATATTGTAGGTGTTGGTGAAGCTGACGCCAGCTTCGGCAAGCGAGTCAATATGGGGCGTTTTAATTTCCGGGTTACCATGAGCGCCTACAGTCTCATAGCTTTGGTCATCCGCAAATATGAAGAGAAAATTCGGCTTGGATGCGGCGCTCAGCGATAAACTGCTCAGCAGTACTAGAAAGGGTAATAAAATATACATGTTTAGTATGAAGTTCACAGATTCGATTCTTGTCGAATCTTAATCACTGAATCCATGCTAGTAGACTTACACAAACTTCTATTTTTTTTGATTATGCATCGCCCTACCAAAGGCCATTTAAAAATCTAACAAAGAGTGTAACATATTACAGAACAGATTTTTAAGTTTGTAGTGAATTTAATTTAGTAATTATAAAGTTACTAATAATGTATTTTATGAAAATATCCCCACTATTGATGCTTTTATTCAGCGCCCACGTATCATTGGGTGCAAACTTGCTGAACGAACAGTTCAACTCATTTCCGGACTATTTCCAATACGCGTATGAAAACGAAGGCGGCGACAACAACGACTTACAAGTAAATGTGACTAATAGTGTATTAAATATTACATCTATCAATGGCTCTGGCGCTAAAGAATTAGAAATACTGTATCCCGTAAATTCAAGTATGACGAACTCAGGTGTTCTCAACTTTACCATATTGGCTACTATTTCATCCGATGTACCAGATGGTGGGACATACACTGATGGCGATGGAGATGTTAATGCCTATTATAAAGTAGAATGTGGCCTTGGATTTAGTAATTTTTCAGGAGATGGCGGCCTATCTCTAGTTAATTCTAATGGCAATAAAAGTATTAAGTACTATGATCCTTTTGCGCCTGATGAAGATGGCCTACTTAATGTGAATAATTTAGAAAGAATCTATCTTCGTACGTCGTACAATTTTTCTACATCTATGGCGACAGCTTCGTATAGTTATAATGGTATTGATTATATTGTGTTATCTAGCGAATCTGCGCCAAATGATAACTTTTACGTAAGCCTCGAAATAGAGACTAGTAACATTGCACTAGAGGAGGGAGACCTTTATTTTGATAATTTTGTCATTGCTGAGGATACAAGTTATAACAGCTCCATTTCTGATAATCCTTATGATGATCCAATAGTCATTGTTGATTCGGATGGTGATAACGTAGCCGACTCGGAGGACCCTTTTCCAAATGATCCATTGGAATTGGAAAAATTAGGCCCTTCGGATTTCCAACCCAAAGAAAATGTCGGATGGGTAGAAGTGACCTATGCTTATTTTAATGACCAAGAATTAATGCCAGGTATCTGGCATCCAATTGATGAAAACTTTGCCACTTGGTTCGCCTTTGATAACACTTGGTCATACGAAAATGCGTATATTTGGGATTCAGA
>MDSV01147183.1_pt1 | contig 15617 bp, 15 predicted proteins | sample 810851 | NCBI WGS metagenome assembly MDSV01 (sample SAMN05326640, study PRJNA326480) | marine metagenome | isolation source: seawater | place: Atlantic Ocean: North East | collected 2012
CATTGCTCCAATACGAACACAAATACCATCAATTGCAATATTAGATTTATTTTCTAAAATTTTATTCGTTTCCGCATTTCCTTTCCATTCTTCTCTAGTTTGGCCATCTTCTGCTTCTCGATCAATCCAAGGAATTAGTGATCCGGCTAAAGGTACATTAAAATGATTAATTGGAATATCATCTCCTTTAAGAGTATGTGTAATCTTATGATCAATATCCAAAATATTAGATGATGGATCATTTAAATCATTTGCTACGGCATTGTATAGATGACCTTTTTGAGAAATCAATTCGCGCATATTTTTTGCTCCTGCTCCAGAGGCTGCCTGATATGTCATAGAGGAAACCCAATCAATAAGATTTGCTTTAAATAGACCCCCAATAGCCATAAGCATTAGACTTACAGTACAGTTTCCTCCAATAAAATCTTTCTGATTATTTTGTAAAGCTTTCTTAATAATATGGTTATTAACTGGATCTAAAACAATAGTAGAACTATTTTTCATACGTAATGTAGAAGCTGCATCAATCCAGAAACCATTCCAACCTATCTGTCGTAGTTTTGGATGAATTTTTTCAGTATAATTTCCTCCTTGGCAGGTAATAATACAATCCATTTCATAAAGTGCATTTATGTCAAAAGCATCTATTAATACTAATTTTTTTTCTATGATATTTGGTGCGACAAGTCCCACCTGAGATGTTGTAAAAAAAGTTGGATTTATAAGATCAAAATCCTTTTCTTGCCCCATTCTTTGCAAAAGCACGGAACCTACCATTCCTCGCCAACCTATAAAACCAACGTTCATTTTTATTTCCTATTTAAAAAACGAGTAAAAACGGTATTTGATTTAATTATTTAAATCAAGAAGCTAGTATAACAACAAATAAATTAATTTTTAAAGGATTTACAATTTGAAAGTAATTATAAGAGACAAAGATTCATGGTTATTTTTTTCTAATCCACAAGAAATATTAATAGCTGATAAAATTAGTACAGTGAAACCCGTATTAGAAAAAGCTACAAAATCAGGATTCTTTACTGCTGGTATTATTTCCTATGAGGCTGCTTCTGCCTTTGATGAGGCATTCCCTAAAAAAAAATATAGTAATTTTCCATTAGTTCTAATTGGACTTTTTAATAACCCAGTCAAACTAAACCACCTTCCTGAACTAAATAAAAGTATTTCGAAAATAGGTATCTTTGAACCAACTGTATCTAAAGAGAAATTTGTAGATGATGTTAATCAGATCAAAAGGCATATTGAAAAAGGCGAAACCTATCAGGTTAATTATACTTATCGATTAAATGCTTCTTTTTCAGGAAATAGCTATAATTTTTTTAAAGAATTAATCAAAAATCAGCAGTCATCATTTGCTTCGTATATTGAAACAGATACTTGGTCGATTTGTTCAGCCTCGCCTGAATTATTTTTTAGATTAGAAAAGGGCTCTTTAATAACTCGGCCAATGAAGGGCACTTCAAATCGAGGTCGTTATAAGAATGAAGATATTGAAAAATCAAGAAAACTAAAATATTCAAAAAAAAATCAAGCAGAGAATATTATGATAGTTGATATGATTAGAAATGATTTAGGTCGAATAGCAGAAACTGGAAGTATAAAGACAGTCTCTACTTTTGATACAGAACGTTATCCTACTTTATGGCAAATGACCTCTACTGTTAAGGCTAAGACAAAATATTCGGGATTAGATGTTTTTAAGGCTCTTTTTCCATGCGCATCTATTACTGGTGCCCCCAAAGTAAAAACTATGGAAATAATAAGTAATATTGAAAATTCTCCTAGAGAAGGATATACAGGTTCTATCGGGTATTTTCATCCTAATGGTGATGCATTATTTAATGTAGCTATTCGTACTGCTTTAATTAATCGTAAAAAAGAAACTATTTCATATGGAGTAGGATCAGGAATTATTTGGGATTCTAATCCAGATGATGAATTTAACGAATCAATTATTAAAGCTGAAATATTATTAGCTAGTCGTCATAATTTCAATCTAGTGGAGACTATGCTATGGTGTCCAAAGAATAAAATATCATTAATCAATTATCATTTAGAACGAATGAAGGATTCTGCTCATTTTTTTAACCGACCTTTTAACCGATCAACTGCTTTGTTTTTACTTAAAAATTATTCTTCATCTAAAATGTCTAAATTAAGACTATTGCTTAACGAGGAAGGTAATTTTTGCTTAGAGGATAAAATTTTAAATCAAAAGATTTTTAAGAAGACCCTTAAAATAAAATTAGCATCAAAACCTATTAATTCATCTAATGTATTTTTATTTCATAAGACTACAAATAGAGAGGTGTATCAAGATGCTATTGATGAGCTAGGTAAATTAGACGAAATTATTTTATGGAATGAAAAAAGGCAAATTACGGAGGGAACAATTTTTAATATAGCTATCTTGAGAAATGGAATTTGGATAACTCCGATTATATCATGTGGATTATTGAATGGCGTAAAGAGATCTCAACTGATTGATTCAAATAGCATTCAAGAGGGGATTATAACTATAGAAGAGTTATATAAAACTAAAGAAATAATGCTTTTTAATTCCGTACGAGGATGTCTGAAGGCTATTGTAAATTAGTTTGAAATATTTAACTTATAATGTCATATAATATCATATTATACATTTTATTACATTAAGGGAGTATAAAAAATGCATGAAATTATGACTATCGAAGAAGTAGCAAAATATCTTCGTGTTTCTGAAAGAACGATTTATGATTGGGCGCAAAAAGGAGTTTTACCAGGTGGAAAAATTGGAACTACATGGAGATTTAAAACAACAGATATTCAAAAGTGGGTAAATGATAGACTAGAAAATAACAAAGAAAATTTAAAAAATGACGTAAACAAAGCTTCACAGCCTATTATCCCTGAAAGAGTGATAGTTACTTCTAGTAAAAATAAGGTCGATGTTCTTAATGAGTTAATTGATAATATATCAACATCCTATCATGTCGTTAATAAAGAGGCTTTAAAAGAGGGTATTTTAGAAAGAGAGAAAATCATGAGTACAGGCATTGGATTAGGAATTGCTATTCCACACGTGCGAAGTGATGCAGTGAATGATCTAATATTATCTTTCGCTATATGTAAGAAAGGAATTAAAGATTATGGTTCATTAGATCAAAAAGCTGTTCAAATTGTTTGTATGCTTGCTGCTAGATCAGATCAGCACAAAGAATATCTAAGAATGCTTTCGGTTATTAGTTCTAAACTTAAAGAAGCGTCATTAAGAGAACAGTTGTTAAATACAAATGATAAAAATATAATTTGCGAATTATTGACTAAGTAGGTTTTATGAAAGTAATTATAGATCTATGTATTGTTCCTATAGGAATAGGTGTTTCTTTATCCAAATACATTGCAGTTTGCCAAGAAGAGATTGATAAATCTGGGTTAAAGTATGAGTTACATCCTAATGGAACAGCTATAGAGGGTGATTGGGATGAGGTTTTTGCTGTTATAAAAAAATGCCATCAGACATTACATAGTATGGGGGCACCAAGATTACATACCACTATTAAATTAGGTACAAGGGTTGATAAAAATCAGACTCTATCGGATAAGATCTCATCAGTTAGTAATCATCTAAAGTTATAAATGAAAAACGTAATTATTTTTTTTGGTAAGGTAAAGCCTAGGGAACTTACTTTAATACAGTCAGTGTACACAAATCGTTTAAATAAATTGAATTTTAAAATAGTAGAATTACGCGATAAATATTCTGCTAAAGAAGAGAAAGAGGTAATTATTCAACAAGAGAAAAGAATTTTAAATATAATAAAACCAGATGATTTCTTAATTATTTGTGATGAACGTGGATATAATATCAGTACAAATGAAATCAAAGAATTTTTTTTTAATATCCATAATAAATCAGGAATGATACAGGGTTATTCTCGGATAGTTTTTGCTGTGGGAGGCGTTTATGGTTTTTCAGATAATGTTCGTAATAGAAGTAATTTAATATGGTCTTTATCAAAGTTAGTGCTAGCTGGAGGAATTGCACGATTAGTTTTACTTGAAGCTCTTTATCGATGTATGATGATATTAAATAATCATCCTTATCATAACGAATAGGAATTATATATGAATTTAGAAGATATGATATTAAAACAAGGCATCTCAGTTGAGCAAATTGATATCAATAAAATGTTAAACAATTTTAGATCAGAGATGGTTAAAGGGATGAAAGCTATTCCTAGTTCACTTGCTATGCTCGATTCATATTTAGACATTCCAAATAATTGCTCTGAAGAAACAGTAGCTATTATTGACGCAGGAGGAACTAATCTTAGAATTGGTTTAGGTAGCTTAAATGAGAATGGAACAGTTGAATTATCTAATTTTATTAAAAAGGAAATGCCTGGAAAAGTATCACAAGTATCATCAGATCAATTTTATCAAATATTAACAGATTACCTATATCCATTTCGTAATGATTTTAAAAAAATTGGATTTTGTTTTTCGTATCCCACTAAAATTTTACCTAATCATGATGGGGAATTATTATATTGGACTAAAGAAATAAATATACCTGATTTAGTCAACTGTCCAGTAGGGAAGGGGTTATTAAACGCGCTTAATAAGCGCGGTATTAAAAATAAGCAGGTAGCCATTTTAAATGATACTGTGGCAACATTATTATCTGGGTATACTCAAGGAGTAGAATTGGATTGTAACCAATATATAGGATTTATTCTAGGAACAGGAACAAATACATCATGTGTTATAAATAATCGTATTATAAATATTGAATCAGGTGGGTTTGCTAAATTTCCGCTAACACAAATAGATAATAATTTAGATATAAATAGTAGTAATCCGGGATCATATCGATTTGAAAAAGCAATAGCTGGTGAATATTTGGGAAATTTAACGCTTCTGCTTTCAAAAGAATTAGCTCGCAATAAAATATTTTCTGATAAAGGAAGTAAATTTTTAATATCTATGAAAGAAGCTAAAACAGCCTATTTTTCTGAATTAATAAATAATAATAAAAATAATAAAAATCCTTTTTATTCAGATGTTTTTAATGATTATGATAGATCTATCTTATCAAAGATTTCTAATAAAATAATAGATCGTGCTTCCTTATTTGCTGCTATTAATATCGCTGCAGCAATATTAGAAGGAGACAGAAATAATGGTAATCAAGTATGCGTAACAGTTGACGGATCAACATTTTATAAAAATCCTCGTATGGCAATAAAAATAGAACAGTTTTTAAAACAAATTTTAGATATTTATAAAATAACATTTATTTTTATAAAAATAGAGGATGCACCTGCGGTGGGTGCTACGATTGCAGCTACAAATGCATTCTAAGAATACATAAAAGCTAATACCGTAATACCATTAAATAAAATGTGTAAACCAATACATGTCCACATTGTTTCTGTAAACCAATAAAGTAAACAAAGAACTATAGAAAGAATAAATAATGGAAGTAATGAGGGTAAATGGAAGTGTAGGATTGCAAAAATTACTGAGCAAATAGTTAATCCACTGATAAGACCGGTCCTTTTAACTAGTTTTGGAAAAAGTATACCTCGGAATATTAATTCTTCAAAAATAGGGACTATAATGATTACCGATAGTAAATAAAAAGTTAGTCTTAACGTACTATCAATATTTTTAATTTCTAGAAGTGCGTCTTGTAATTTTATTTCAGTTTTAAATATGTTTACAACAAGCCATTCGTTAACTGGTATTATTGGAATAAAAATTAGTATAATAATAATATAAGATATTGGTACAATTTTTAATTTTTTCACATACAAGAGATTTAACCCAAATCCCGGAAGTTCATATTTTTTTTTAAAAAATAGTAAAAAAAGCAAACATAATAAATATGTTACAAATATTAGGATTTCGTAATAGTTTTTGGGAATAAAGTAAATTACGATTGATTCGATAAATAAAATAATTATCAAAAAAAATACAAATTTAATAATATATTTTAATGGCCAGGATTTTTGTATTAAATTACTTGTGTAATTATTAAAGTTCATAATCTTAGTTAATACATAAACATAGAAAAATAATATAAATAAATAAATAAGTTACTATTTTTTATGATTAAACAAAAAAAATGGGATGTTCTGAACAAGAAAATGTTGGAGCTAAATATTTTCGAGTCCGATATAGAAGAAAAATTTATTCGTGGATCCGGTAAAGGCGGTCAGAAAATGAATAAAACCTGCTCTTGTGTACAATTATTATATAATGAAATTGAAATAAGATGTCAAAAAACTAGGTCACAAGCAGATAATAGGTTTTGGGCAAGACGTGAGCTCTGTGAAAAAGTTTTAATAAATATAAATATTCAATATAGTGCTGATAAATACGAGATTCAAAAAAAACACAGACAAAATTTTAAAATATCTAAAAATAAAAAACAAAAAATATTAGATCGAAAAAATCAGCATGGAATAAAAAAGAAATTACGAGCAAAAATTATTCCTGAATGAAAATATTAATATTTTTTTATATAATTTTCTTCGCTGAGGCGTGCGATCCATCGATTATATAATTCTATTCTTCTTAAATTTCTTAATTCTTTACGAATTATATCTTTTACTTCTTCATATGGTATGTAATTTGCTCTGATTCTATCATTAAGTTTTAAGATAATTATACTATCACCTATAGTAATTATTGGACTATTTTGACCTTTTTTTAAATTTTTTATAATAGGTTTAAATTCAGTGGGAATATCTTTTACTTGAGTCCAAGAAAAAAATCCTCCTTGTTTAGCGTTTTTACCATCTGATAATTCTTTTGCAATATCGCTAAATGCTTCATTTTTTTCTATTCTTTCAAATGCATTGGTTGCCTTGCAATAGTTATTAGTTTTTTCTATTTGAGTATTTCCTTTATAGATTTTTATAACACTATATTTGACTTTTTCTGGAGAATAATATTCCTCTATATTTTTATCATAATAGTTTTTTATTTCTAGTGGAGTAATTTGAATTCGTTGATCAATGGTTTGTGATGTCATTAATGATATTGCTATTTCTTTTTTAATTTTGTTAAAAAATTCATCATATGTTATTTTTTCTAAAATAAGATTATTTTCAAATTCAACATCGTTACCATTAAAGCGTTGCTGAATAATATCATTAATTTTATTATTAATATATTCATTGGGAATCTGCCCTCCTTGTGCTTCGAAGGCTGCAAATATTAGTTCTTTTTGTATTAATTGGTCTAGCGTATTTTCTATAAGAATCTCAAGTTGCTGATCAGCTTCATGATCATCATACTTTTGATAAATATCTACAACTAATGGATTTATAATTTTTTTGATATCTTGATAAGTTATAATGTTTTCATTTACTTTGGCGGCATAACCATTCACAGACAAATATTTTGAAGTCTGCTTTATTTCAGCAAATACATTACAAAAAACAAAAAACAAAAAGAACACAAATATTTTTTTCATAATCACACTATATTAATAGATTATATTTTAAGACACATTCTTGAAACTTTGTTTTGAAAGCGCTATAAGTCAACTTTATTTTTTATTTAACTTATTTTTTTACTATGGAAGAACTTAATCATACTGAAGAAAATTTTAGAGCTGGAATTATTAGTATAATTGGTTCAACTAATGTCGGTAAATCAACTTTACTAAACAATATTTTAGGTGAAAAAGTCAGCATAGTTAGTGATCGTGTTCAAACAACAAGAAATTTAGTGAGAGCTATTTTAACTGAAGATAATGGACAACTAGTATTTGTTGATACCCCAGGAATACACAAGGCAGAGAGCCCTCTTGGAAGAAATATGAATAAATTATCACGTTCATCGATTAATGGATCAGATCTTATATTATTGATTCTTGATAGTTCATCTATTCCAGGGGAGATTGATATGGGGTGGTTCCGACGTCTATCAAAAACTCATCAACCATGTATTTTTGCATTAAATAAAAGTGATCTTAATATTAATTATACGGAAAAATATAAGAAATTATGGAATGATATAAAAATTGAAAAAAAGAGTCCTGTTTTACCATTTTGGACAAACATTTCAGCTTTAAGAGGTCATGGAATAGAGCCTCTTATTAAAAAAATGTTAAATTTTATGCCAATTAGTCAAAAGCTATTTCCTGACGATGTGTTGACCGATTATCCTCGAAGATTAAATATAGCAGATGTAATTAGAGAAAAATTTTTTAATAAATTGTATCAAGAGCTACCTCATTCTTTGGCTGTTTGGGTAGATTTAATTGAAGAAAGTGATGATAAATGTAATGTTCAGGCTTCTATTTATATTGAACGACACTCTCAAAAAGGGATTGTTATTGGTAATAATGGAAGATTACTTAAAAAAGTTAAATTAGAGGCAGAAAAAGATTTAAATAATATTTATGAAAAAAAATTTATTGTAAAATTAACGGTTAAGGTTGAGAAAAACTGGCGAAAAAATTTTTGGATCTTAAAGAAATTAGGTTATGCCTAAATATATGTAATTATATTCAGAGTTTTGGTGTTAGGGTATTGTAATTTATTTTCATTATAGAATGTGATACTTTTTTTATTTTTTCCTTTTTTACAATATTGATATTTTTTTGTTTTGGGAATGAAAAAAGTGCAGCTTATTGCGCTTAATAAAAAGAAAAAATTTCTTCTGTTAATAAAAATTTGTTTCATTTGCTTATTTTATTTAAAACAAAGTTAAATTTCAATATACAATATATTTAATAATTATATATAAATTTTATAATGTCATGAAATTATCAATAATCATTTTATGTTTAATACTCTATTATTCGAGTTATGCTGATGATAGTAAAAATACTATAATTGGACAACTGGAGATACAGGCTGCTTTAAATGATGGTTTTTATGAGTTTGCTGAAAAAGCCTCTGAAAAATATTTAAGCTCTACAACCGATAAGAAAAATTCAACATATAAGTTTTTACTTGCCCATGCTTTATACGGACAGGAGGAATATTCAAAAATACTTAAATTGATTCCAAAATCTAACAAAGATGGGCGAAGTATTTATTGGCGAGCAAAAGCCTTTGAGGGATTAGGGGATCTTAAAAAATCTTTGTCTTTATTAAACGATTCTCAGAAAGGAGAATATGAACCCGAAATATTTCGCTTAAAAAGCTTGTTACTTCATAAACTTGGTAAATTAGAGGAAGCTGAAAAAGTATGCTTAGATTTTAATAGTTCTTTTATTAATCATATCGATTTTTATGAAAATAAGTTTCAGTTAGCATTAATTTATAAAGATCAAAAACGTTTTAAAGAAGCGAAAAATATTTTCACAGAGTTAATTTCTTTAACAAATGATATATCGCATAGATCTAAGTTAAATAAAGCTGCAATTCTTTTAAAAGAAAAAGAAAATATTTTAGAATGTGAAAAGTTACTCTACAATTTAATTGAGGACCCTAAAATTGATGAAAAGTATAAGATTGCAGCATCAGATTTACTTGCTCAACTTGAACTAAATAATTCTAATATAAATGAAGCAGTTATAGTATTAGAAAAAGCAATAGGTTTCGCTTCTTCTGCAGAAAAACGCTTGGTTTTAAAAAGTAATTTAATAAATTTGTTGATTCAGAAAGAATATTATCCTGATGCATTAAAATGGATTGAGGCCGCTCAAGCTGAGGTCAATATTCAAGCTGTCTCAATTAATTTTCAATTTGAAAAAGCGAATATTTTATTATTACTAAAAAAATATAACGAAGCTTCATTTGCATTCCAAATTATTTTAGATGTTGTAGACAATAATGATCTTGCTAGTAAGGCATATTATGGACGAGGAATAGCACTTTGGGAGTTAAATCGACTCAAAGAAGCATCCTTGATGTTTGAACAGGCATACAATAGATCTTCAGATAAAACTATAAAAGCAAATGCGATTTTTAAAGCAGGTGACTCATATTATAAGGATACTAATTATAATAAAGCGGAATATTATTACTTAAAATTCTCTGAGGATTTTCCCGAGCATAAGGATATAGCACAGGCTTACTATCAACTTGGTCTTTGTTATGCAAGAATTGGAAGAAGATCCAATTCGATTGAAATTTTTAAGAAAGTATATACTGATTTTTCTGAAAGTATTTTTGCTAATCAGGCTAGATTGCGTTCAGCTGATGTGCTTATAGCTGAGCAAAATTGGGAAATTGCATTATCAATGTATGATCAGGTTGAAGTACTATCAGATAGCTTAGAAACATTATCTTTTAGTAAATATCAAAAAGGTTTATTACTTTATAAATTGGGTTTATATAAAGAGGCTAAATTATTATTTGAGGAAATTATTTCTAAATATGCGGATAGTGAGTATGCTGAGCAATCAGTATATATGCGTGCTTTTTGCTTATATATGCTAGATGATATTGAAGAGGCTATAGAAATTTGTAAATTATTTGTACAAGATCGGCCTAATTCTGAATGGACACCAAACGTATTATTTTGGTTAGCTGAACAATCTTATAATACTCGCAATTTTATAGATGCTGAAATTTTATTCCTAAGAATATATAATGAATTTTCTAGTCATACGTTAGCTGAACAAGCTTTATTTAGAGCTGCAAAATCTGCCATGAATAGTTCAAAATTCACTCTAGCCGTTGAAAGATTTAGTCTTTTAGTTAGATCTTTCTCGAATAGTATAATTGTTCCAGAAGCTCGCTTTCTACAAGGAAATGCTTTAGCAGAATTAGGTGATTATGGACGTGCAATTTTAGCATTTGAAGAAGTCTTAAAACAATATCCAAAACATGAATTAGCAAATGCAGCATTGGGAAGAGTAGGAGATTGTCAATTTATATTAGGATCAAATCAACCAATTCGATATAATGACGCATTCGTAACATATGAAACATTATTAGATCGAATTATCAATTCCCATGAATTACAGCTCCAATGTTTATATAAATTAGGAAGATGTAAATATAAAATGGGAGATCTTGATGAATCATTTGATTATTATATACGTGCTGTATATTATTTTATAAACCAATCAGTTGAGTATACCTCCCCAAATTTAACTTGGTTTACACGTGCAGCATTTAGTGCGGCTGAATTACAGGAACAGTTGGGAAACTACAAAGGAGCATGTGCTATATATGAACGTGTAATTGATTCAAAAGTACCAGTTGCTTCTGAAGCAAAACGAAGATATGAATTATTACGTTTTAAAGATCCATTATTAGACCAAAATAAAAAGGAATTAATTAATGACAGAATTAATAATTAAAGGAGGATTGGTATTATGGCCTATATTGATCTGTAGTGTAGTTGCTATAGGTATATTTTTTGATCGTTTATTTCATTTACACCGATCTCAAATTAAACAATCAGATTTTTTAAGTGGTATTTTTACTATTATGAACCGAGGAAATCGTGCTGAGGCTGTTACAATATGTAATCAAACTCCAGGACCTGTTGCTCATATAGTAAGAACAGCGTTACTACATGTTGATGATAATAGCGATGAGATGTTAAATATATTGCATAGAACAGGATTAGAGGAAATACCTAGACTAGAAAAAAATTTAGGAGGACTACTTACAATTGCACATATTACTCCTATGCTAGGTTTATTGGGAACATTACTTGGATTATTTGAACTTTTTTTAATAATGGAACAGAGTGCTCCATTAGTGCATATTGGACAATTAGCCAATGGGTTTTGGAAAGCTCTATTAACAAGCATATTTGGGCTATGTATCTCAATACCATCATTAGTTGGTTATCATTTTTTATTAAGTAAAATTGAAAAAATAACTATTAATATGGAATATGCAGTAAATGAAATCCATCACTTCCTAATACATGAGTGGCATCAAAAAGAAAGTAATAATGGCAATTGATAATCAGCCTCATAAACAAAGCCTTAAACTTTTACATTTTGTGCCTAAAAGAAAGTATAGTGGAATATATATTATCTGTACGATGTTCTTCGATGCAGCCTGCTTGTTTATTGCTTTTTATATTTTAAATGCTCCTTTAGTTTTAAAACCTGGAATAAATATAGAATTACCCGCAACAGAATTTTCTGGTGGAGCTATTTTAAATGGGTCAGTCTTGTCTATTAACCATGATGGATCTTATTTTTATGAAGACGAAAAAATATCACCAGAAACTTTAAAATATATTTTATCAAAAAGAGTAATTTCTGAACCGAATTTAATACTAATCATTGAGGCGGATAAAAATTCACCTCATGGAGCTTTAGTTGAGGCATGGAGTATTGCTCAACGAGCTGGTATAGATCAAATATCAATAGCTACTGGACTTAAATCGAAGTAATACGATGAGTGTTAAAGAATTATTTATAAAATATAGTTTTAGATTATTTTTATTTTTAGCTGTATTATTATATTTATTAATTTTCTTATATATTAAGATACCTGTTCAACAATCAAATATTTATTCAAATACTAGAACATCACTATTAGAGGGTGATGAAAGTATTTTTATAAAAAATAATTATGATACTAGAATTATAGAAGCGCCTATTTTATTTGGTCTTCCAACTAAATTTGGTTTTGGTCAAAAATTATTTTATATCCAAGATGAAGTAAATTTAAACTTTGTTAGTTTTTCTCAAAAAGAAAAATATTTAGAGTATTCATATACTAGACATTCTATTTCGAATAATTGGGATGATCAACTAACCGACCTCTATTTACTTTCTTCTATTCAGAATAATCTAAATTATTTAAGTGATCAAAAAATAATAAATGAGATTAGGTATGACATGAGTTCAAACCTAGCTAGTCGTATTTCAGGAGGTGTAGTTTTTCCTTCTGAATTAAATCAGAATAATAATAATAAAATGTGGGTAATATTAGCTACAATACATATTTCTGAGAACGGTTTAGTGGAACATGTTTTTTTAGAAGAACCGTATAGTGAAGATTTTCAACCTCATACGATTATAAGTATGCTGCATAGATTGAAGTTTAAAAATGGTAGTCCTGCTATTGGTTGGATAAAATTATATTCTCAAACTAAATTATAATTAACTATATTATGGAAATAAGTATAACAGAACTCATATTTTTAATGATTATTATCCCATTATCTTTTATGGGGGTATGGGCCTTATTTACAATTTTTCAACTTAAGCATTATTCTTTAAAAAAAAATGAGCAAATATATTTCTGTACTTCTTGTGGAAATGTTTATGCTGTTATGAAGGCAAAGCCTAATAAATATTGTCCTAGGTGTAAGAGTCCTAATCAGTCAATAGATGTAGATATTTAGATTATGTAATGTTAAGTCAGGGGTCCGCCAGGTTTATCTTTTATAATCGTATCATCGATTTTTTCTGATTTTTTTGGAAAATCACTCATAAAATGAAGACCTCGACTTTCATTTCTATTTTGTGCGCTTTTTATGATTATTTCAGCAGTATCAGCTATATTTCTTAATTCGATTAAGTCAGAAGTAATAATATAATCACCATAGTATTGTTTTATTTCTTTTCTTAGATTGTTTATTCTAGTCCTAGCTCGCTCTAATCTTTTTTTTGATCTTACAATTCCTACATAATCCCACATGCATGTTCTAACTTCATTCCAGTTATGTTCAACAACTACAGCTTCATCTGAAGGTACTGCAATACCATATTTCCATTTTGGGATATTCTCATTAACAATATTTTTTGATAATTCTTTACCCATTTTATTTCCTGATTCATAACCACAAACCATAGCTTCTAATAATGAATTGCTGGCTAAACGATTTGCACCATGAATACCAGTACTTGCAACCTCACCAGCAGCAAATAAACCCTCTAATTCAGTTTTTCCATTAACATCAGCAATAATTCCACCACAAGAATAATGAGCTGCAGGCACAACAGGAATAGGTTCTTTATCCATATAAATTCCAAATTTTGAACATGCTTTATATAAGTTAGGGAATCGTTGATTTAGAAATTCTTTACTACGATGAGATATATCTAGATAAACAAACGGATCACCATTCTTTTTCATAACTTCATCAATTGCTCTAGCGGTAATATCTCTTGTAGCAAGAGATCCACGTTTATCAAATTGATCCATAAAAGTTTTTTTTCTTAGATCCAATAGTTGACCTCCTTCACCTCTAACTGCTTCAGATATAAGAAATGATTTTGCATCAGGATGAAACAAGCATGTAGGATGGAACTGAATAAATTCCATATTCCTAATTGGTAGTCCGGCACGCCATGCCATTGCTATTCCATCACCTGTTGCTACATCAGGATTAGAAGTGTAGGGGTAAACTTTTCCCAGACCACCAGATGCTAATAATGTACATTTGGATTGAATAGCTAGGATTTCATTATTTTGCTGGCTCAAAAAATAAGCACCTACACATCTATTATTTTTTTTTATGCCGATCCAACTAGTTGTAATTAAATCAATTGCTATAAACTGTTCATAGATCTTGATATTGGAATTCGAAATTACAGAATCATGAAGAGTTTTCATAATAGCTTCACCAGTTATGTCGCCGGCATGTAAAATTCTACGATATGAATGGCCTCCCTCTTGACCGAGATCATACTCTGTTTCTTTTCCTTTTCTTAAATCAAAATCAAGACCCATCTCTTCAATTTTTCGAATACAATCTTTTCCTTTAGAAATAATTTCTTTAGATATTTTTTTTTGTGACAATCCGCATCCTGAATTAATTGTATCCTTAAGATGTGCATCTACAGAATCTAGTGGATCCATAACACATGCAAGACCACCTTGGGCATAAAATGTATTGCACTCTTTTATCTTATTTTTGGTGACTAATATAACTTTACCAAATTTACTTGCTTCGACAGCTGCCGTTAATCCAGCTAATCCAGTACCAATAATAAGAAAGTCACATGTTATTTGTTTCATAATGTATCAATTACATAATAGGGTATTTAAAAAAATAACTTATTTTTTTAAATTCATCTTCATTTTTTCCTCTAAATCATATTCATATAATGATGAAAGCATTTCAGTTAAGTATCCTTCCATAATTTTATCCAACTTATAAAGAGTCAAATTTATTCTATGATCCGTTAATCGATTTTGTGGAAAATTATAAGTTCTTATTTTTTCAGATCTATCTCCCGATCCAACCATTGATTTGCGTTGTAATGCTTCTTCCTCATTTTTTTTGTTAATTTGATTATCTAACAATTTGCTACGAAGCATCTTCATTGCAGCTGCTTTATTTTTATGTTGAGATCGTTCATCTTGACATTGAACTACAACCCCAGAGGGCAAATGAGTTATTCTAATAGCTGAGTCAGTAGTATTTACATGTTGTCCTCCAGCTCCAGATGCACGATATGTATCTATTCTTAAATCTTCATTTTTAATTTCTATATCTACTTCATCTGCCTCTATTAATACAGCTACTGTTGCGGCCGATGTATGTACCCGCCCTTGTGTTTCTGTTTGAGGCACTCGTTGAACTCTATGTGTTCCTGCCTCATATTTTAATAATTTATATACTTCATCTCCTTCTACTGAGAAACATATTTCTTTGTATCCTCCTGATTCAGATGGGTTTGCATCGAAGAGTTTATAATGCCAGCTTTTTAGGTC
>MDSV01019865.1_pt1 | contig 15615 bp, 25 predicted proteins | sample 810851 | NCBI WGS metagenome assembly MDSV01 (sample SAMN05326640, study PRJNA326480) | marine metagenome | isolation source: seawater | place: Atlantic Ocean: North East | collected 2012
ATTTTGGTCAAAGGAGAAACCACAGTAAAAAAAGGTGGTAAAGATGTAACAGTAAGTGAAAATTATGCATTATGTAGATGTGGAAAATCTAAAAATCAACCAATGTGTGATGGAGCACATAAATCAACTAATTTTAAAGGATAAACTGAGTGAAAACAATTATTTGTGACATAGATGGTACTTTGGTGTCTTATAAAAAAGACACTAAAGGTATCATAAATACCCCTCACGATATTCTTCCTGGAGTATCTGAACACCTTAATAGGTGGGAAAATCAAGGTTGTAAAATAATTCTTATTACCGGTAGAAGAGAAAACCTAAGAAAAGTAACGGAGGAGGAATTGACCAAATTAGGTCTTCCTTTTGATTTATTAATTATGGGATGTGCTGATACAGGTAGGGTTTTAATAAACGATGAAGGTAGTAAGATAAAAGCACACGCAGTATCTTTAAAACGTGACGAAGGATTTAGTAATTATGATTGGTCCCAAGTTGGTTTGAGTAAGATATGAAAAAAGAAACAAAACTTAATATAGAGTCTTTAGTAAAAGAGCATGTAGGTTTTGAAACTTTTAAAGAAATTAAAAAACGTATAAATAACGGTAAGATACCTTCTCATTTAGAACTAAGATTGTGGGGTTTATCGGATATATACACAGACCCAACTTATTTAAAAGTTATTTACAACGCACTTAAAACCAAAAAAACTTATTGGTTTATGCCCAAATGTCTGGTGTAGTTTTTGGTGGGGTATCGGTTTGGATTGGTCTGGCTGGTTCTACTATAATGTTAGGCCTCCCCATTCTATCTTCTTTAACATTATTCATTCTAGATTTTAACAACTCAAGGTCTTGAGCTGATAGACCCCCTTGTTTTGAGTCTATAAATCCTTTTAACCAATTATAGAAATCTCGGTGATTCATATTTTCTATTATTTAATAATCTTCTTTCTGTTACCTTCTTTTGTAGATTCAAAAATTCTTCTTTGTCTACGACTCTCCCTTAATTTTCTAAATTCTTCTTTGTCGTTAACTGATTTTTTTTCTTTTGTAGATTCACTAACTTGTGGTTTTTCTATTTTTTTCTCTACTTTTTGTTCGGCAGCTACTTTATCCACTATTTTATATAAATCACTTTCATTTAATTTAATAGTTTTAGATTGTTTTTCTTTTTTTATCTTATTAACAGTATTTTCTATAAATTCTATTAATTGACTTTCAGTAAGTTGTAGTTTCTTTTTCATATTAATTATTTTAATTATTCGCCGTGACCACCTTGTGGTGTAGCATTTTTAGTATGTGTTTTTCTATCACTATAATATGGCTGTACTCCAACTGGACGAGTAGTCCCGTCAGCCGTATCACCCAATCCACCTTTTAAACCTTTGGTTATCATTGTATTTAATTTATCTGTTCCTGGTTCTTTAGCCCATGCATACGTTGGGGTTTCACCATGACCACCGTGGGTTCCACCACCAGTAGACCTAGAACAATCAAAATTACCACCACAACATTGTAATATACCATTATCCATATAAGTGTCATTCAATAAAACCCATTGACCTGGACCTTGTACTGATTGACAATATTGTATTCTTTCAATTACTGGTGTATTAACACCTGCTCCAAATAATGCACCTTCATCTGATTTACGTTCAAAAATAGGTTGTCCGTTTAACATTTGATTAATTTTCATAAATGTTAAACCACTAACTAATAACCCCTCTACCTGATTTGGTATGTTTAAAGCTGTGGCTGTTGTAGCCGTAGAATAGTCTACATTTTTTGCTATTGGTTCAGCGTATAGACCACCAGCAAGTTGTGGGTTATCACCTGTTATATTTGGTGATGTGAACATACCATAAACATGAGTTCCCCCCGGATTGTTAATATTTCCCATAATTTCTTTTAATTATAAATATCTTTATTTTTTATTTATCCCCACCAATTCTAAAACCTATTGGTCTTTGTTCTTTGTCTGGTAAACTATCAAGAATGTCTATTAATTCTTGTACTAGTGTGTGTAACTCACCACCCTCAGCTAAAAGTTGATACATTCTTTGTACTAATGCGTCCTCACCATGTAGAGATTTTTTATTGACCTGGTCTTTTATATGTCCAGACACAACCTCAATAAATGCTTTTAAATCACTTTGTATTTCACCACTATAAGTGTTAGTAAACCCAATAGTTTCTCCCATATCTTCCCTTTTTTCTGATTTTGGTTTACATGCCTTACTTTTACGACACCAGTACATACCTTCAGGGCACTCTTTTTCCTTTTTTTCTAATAAAACTTTTTCTATTAATTTTACTAATTCGGTTTCGGTTAATTTAACTTTCATATACTATAAATACATTGTAACATATTATAAATATTTTCGTATATCATATTAGTAATCAATAAAAAATTATTATCTTTGTAATATGAAAAAAATAACACTAACATTATCACTAATCCTATTTTCAATACTGGGTTTTTCTCAATATACTAACTTTGAGTTAAGGATAGCGGATGGGGTAAATGAGTATAGGGGTTCTCAGGGTTTAAAGGACATAAATTTTATATATTCCCTAAATGATAAATTAGATTTTCTATTAGAACGAGTAGTTGAAGCTAATTCATTGTGGAATACTGATGGTGGTCACTCTTCAAACTTCAAATATTCATATAAACTGATTTCAGAACAATTTAAAGAAAATTCTGTAGCTCACAAAGAAATAGAAAAACTCTACCCTAATGTGGACTTCAAATACGAGACCATAAAAATGGTAAAGAGTGATGGTGAAACAACTTTTAACTCTATTTCACATTTTGCTGGTGAGAATCTATGTCGTACCAATCTTCTTAATTATAACCCACAACACTTTGTTAATAATTGGATAAAGTCACCAACACATGAACATATAATGACACTAAATAAGGATAATACAATCCCTATAGGTGTTATTAATGTGATTTACCATGAAGACTGGTGTTACGTAACTTTAATAATAATATTATTAGAAAAAGAATAGATTTAAAGAAACAAAATATAACTTATAACGTATAAAATAGTATGAAGAAATTAATCACATTATTATCCCTAATCTTAACACTAAACTCTTATGGTCAGACTGTTTTAGATTCACTTGTGTTTAAAAGACTTAATGAATACCGTATAGAAAATGGGTTGTCTGCATTAACTTTAGATACATTAGTATATAAAGCAGCTTATCACCATTCTAAATATTTACACGACAACGGTTGGTCTTGGGGACATAGAGAAGATTCTTTAGTTAAACCTTGGGATAGGTTAAAAGCACAAGGATTATATTTTTGGTCTTGTGGTGAAAATATAGCTACTTTTACTGTAAACTTAGTTTCAGAAAATGGGTGGGTCGATATGGAAGTTTTATCAAAACAAGTTTTAACACAGTGGATTGGTTCTCCTTCACATCATTGGTTAATGTTACATGAAAAGGTTAATAAAGGAGCGATAGCTGTATATATTGATTCTGGAAAAGTATTTGTTACACTAAATGTAATAAACCAATAAAAAATCCCCGTGAGGGGATTTTATTTTTAACTGGTAGCAACTTTTTCACAAGGATTAAACGGTCCAAATAATTTGACCCTTTGTTTATAACTTCTAGCTCCCTGATAACTTTTTACTTTACTCGCTTCCGCGTCTAATAAAGTTTCCCCTCTACCATTTACCATAGTTATAAAAGGCACTTCAGAATGTGGGTCCGAGTGTAACCCTTTAATTTGTAATGTTAATTCACCTGGTTTCCAATTTGACCCTTCACCCGCATTAGCCATTATTTTTTGTAATTGTTCTTGTTTTACAGCAAATGTACCCTTTCTACTTAAACCATCCACTAAATTATTTAAGTTTACTTTACCTACAGGTATGTCATTTAGATAAAATTCAAATTTTGCTCTATCACATTTATGGTACTGTGTACTCGCACGACCATTATTAAAATTAGCTACAGCATCTTTCACATGATAACCACTAACACTTCTTCCTCTTACTAGTTTAGGTGTTACATAATAACCACACGTTATTTGAAGATTATTTGTACATTCTTCAAAGTCACCAAATTCAGCTTTTTCAGATGTGTAAGCAAAATTTAAATCAGCATCAACAAATTGTCCTGGGTTTTTATGGTACTTATTACAGTTTGAATTTCTTTTACATTTTTCATCAGTTAAACCACCAGTATCAACTATACTAGACGTTACTGTTTCTTTTATTGCTGGAAATATCCCTATACCTCTTACCTTCAATTCTCTTTTAAGTGCCTCTAAAAATTTAGCACTTCTTCTTTGAGCTAGTGCTTTATTATCTTTCCAATCTTGTGTCGAACTATCACTTAAAGATTCGTAACCCTCAGGGAACCACGCAGGGTTTGTGTAGTAGTTCAAATTTACCTGACTACTGTAATCATTATCCACTTCAGGGTCTAAGGGTGTTCTATACCAGTTACTAGCACCACTTCTAATTTTTGCCTGAGCTAACTGAAGTTCTCCACTGTCTAAAGCTGCTTTCATATCAGGGTCAGAATTAATAGTTGCTGCAATCCCATCAACAAACTTTTTCAAAAACTTACTTGGGTCATCCTTATTAACAGCATACATCCCCATCTCATTAAATTGTTTTTTAAGGTTTTTTGTTTTCATACCCATAAAAACTTTACCATCTACAACATCACCTATTTCTAAACCTTCAGTATCTTGTTCAAATAATAAATCGTGACCCCATTTAAGAGAACCATTAGTTTCTTTTAAACCTTTATGTCTATTTCTTATTTTATTTTTTTCTTCTTCTGATAATATTAATCTACCCATAATTTCTTTTTTTCTTATTTAGAACTATTTAACATGTTTTGGACTTTTTCTTTTTCTTTACCCGAAAAATCCGACAGAATAAAATCTACTATACCATAGAATTCATCTCCTTTTATACATTTAAGTCTTTCATCAAACTTTTTTCTTAAAGCCTCATTAAAATAATTGTAGTTATCTTTAGAGATTACACCGTATACCGCCTTTTCGTTTGTACCCATCACGTCTATGGAATTAAATAATATTCCAAATTGTTTCTCATCTTCTGGGGTAAAATTACCAACATTACTTTTTTGACATTCCATCATTTTATCAGCAACATCACTTTCATTTAACCTAGTTACGTAACCTTCTTTAAGTGGGGACTTATTCAAATATTCTGTATTCCATACTCTAGTACCCCAACCAGATAGGTTCTTTGATTGTTGTTTTTCCCTTATTTTTCTTTTTTCACCTTCTGTTAAATTTAATCTTTTCATATTAATTACTATTTTATTATAAATACCACCAAATGAATTAAAACTTAGGTATTGTTAGAGTCGTTTTTTTTTAATATATTTTATTTAAGGAATACAAGTAGGGACCAGTAGCTCAGCTGGATAGAGCATTAGCCTTCTAAGCTAACGGTCGAAGGTTCGAATCCTTCCTGGTTCACATAATAAAAATCATCAATTAAATGAGACTTTACAAACACCCTTTACAAGGAAAACATAGATTTATGGGTTTTACAACCAACGATAAGGATATATCGATAGCAGTAGCATCTGTAGATGAATTATATGATGAGGACTATCATTACCATAAAGAGAGTGATGAGATTTATATAACAGCAGAAGGTCAAGGTACGATAGAAATAGAGAATAAGTTATATATTTTAGAACCAGGGAAAGTTATAAGAGTAGAAAAAGGTGAAAAACATAGAGTAATTTCAGTAGATGTCTCACCATTCACTGTTTACGCGTTAAAAGTACCAGATATTGTAGATGATAAAGTAATAATAGATAAAAAATAAAATAATGAGTAAACAAAGAACATTAAACGAATTAAGACAGCTAAAAACATTTGGGTATCGTCCACCTACTAGTCATGAAGAAAAAAATACATGTGAACCACTAAATAAAATAGAAAAAATGGTTAAAATAACACCAAATGACCAAGAACTAGGTGCAAAAATTAGACATTATATGAAATGTAATGAAGAAGGGGTGGAATTTACTTGGGACGAATTTTGGTCTGCTTAATATAGCAGCTTTAAGCTTTAATGCTTTAAAGTAAATAAGCTGCATATAGCATATATGCATTAAAGCAAGAAAAATCTCCATTTTTTGGAAGTTTTTTTGAACATTTTAATTAAAAATTTAAATAATGAAAAAATACATTTATACAGGTGAGTATTTTCACCAGACAAACGAAGATTACTCTAGTAGTGACGTGAAAATTGGTCTAACTAAAGATTTTACCCAAAGAGAACGTGAACTTACTAGAACCAATGGACCAATTAAGTATGAAATGACCAGTGTGTGGGAAATTTCTATAGATACTGTAGAGAATCCCGCTTTTATTGTGGAAAATATATGTCATTCATTCTTTAGTTTATTCAGGTATGATGGGAATGAATGGTTTAATACGGAATTACTAGGAAAATCAGCATTTTATAGCTGTTTAAGTCGTGGTTTAGCGTCTTTAAATCAGATTCCTGGGGTGAAAATCACTAAAGTTAATGAGATAATAGATAATGATAGTGATGAAACTGTAGAAAAGCGTAGAAGATTGGTAACAAAACTAGGAAATTCGGAGGGGGACTGTAGAATTGTCGAATTATGTGAAAAATTAGGTGAATCAGAGGTTGAACTTAGGAGAAACTATAAGGGTAATGAGGTATCGGTAACTGTTACCTCGGATGGTATGTACCATTTTATGGGTATTCCTTATAACACACACAATAAAATGTATAATAATGGTATTGTCCTTGAATATAAGGGTGTTAGAGGGGGTAGTGGGAACAGTTCACTTAAACCGTATACTATTTATAAGACAGGTAATAAAGTTAGTGATATAATAAAACTAAAATGACATATAATATATTAAAAATAATGACTAGTGAGAAGGGTAAAACATTAAATGTCCTTATGTTAGATGGTTTATCTAGTATTCTAGAAATTGATGATAAAAATAGAGCTATAAAATTCGCTAAAATGTTAAATGAGAATTCTGATAGTGACTGGAAATACGAAGTTAGGGGTGGAGGTAAGACTATTCCTCTAACTGATTAAGAAGTTTAAGTATTTTAGTCATATCGTCATCTAAATCCTCACCATCATCTACTTGCATATCCACCACATCTATATCTTCATCTTCCATTTCGGGAGTATCCGTAATATCTACTTCCATTGGTAGTTCTGCATGAATCTCCACACCCACAACTTCACCAGGTTCTCTTTCCATCCCCATTTGGTCAAATTCAGCGTCTGCATTCCAAGCTCTTTTTGAAATGTAACTTAAGGGTTCAGAGTATTGTCCTGATGAGGAGGCTGTAGTAGCTTCTTTAATCATTAAATCTTTTAATATTTCAGTAATCTTAAACATATACTAATAAATATAACCTTTCTCTGATTTATACGTATACTAACTTACTCAGTGTCTTCTGTTTTTATTTTGATTTTAAACTTTTTAGTTTCTACTTTAACTTCAGACACTTTAGACTTAATAACTGTAGAGATGAATTTTTTTATTTCTTTTAATTCCATAAGCTAATAATAAATAACATTCTACTTTCGTAAATAAAAATAATTTCTTATCTTTGTACTATGAATGACTACACTGCACCAAATTTAAATTTTGAAGATGAAAAAACTATTAGATTAATAAAATCTTTAGTCAATAAAGGTGATGTTCTAGAATGGCGTCAACCTATGGAGGGTTTTCAGTACAAAGACAATAAGGGTAAGTTTAGAGTAACTTCTATTAAAATTAATTCTTGGGGTTCCATTTATATTAATTTACGTCTAATTAAAGGAAGATATTTTAATAAGGATTTGGGGGAATATCTAACTAGTCGAAAAACAGAATATCAAAATAAAAAAGAACGGGAGCAATTTAAATATTATAATTTAAAATTGTTAATACATAATAAACTAAAACTGATGGGGTACGGTTCACATTCCATCTTCATTAAAAGACTTTATATAACATGCTAGAAAAAGAATACCAACACATACAGGAATTTGTAGATAAATTAAAATCTACGAACTCTACTAATGATAAAATTAAAATAATGAAGGAGTATAAAGACGACGAAGATATTTGTAATCTTTTAAAGTATGTTTACTCCCCTTTTAAACAGTACCATATAACAAGTGCACAATTAAAGAAATTAAAACATTTGTGCACTGACACATATTTTGGTTCATTATTTTGTATGTTAGATAATTTTACTAATCGAGTATGGACTGGTCATCAGGCTATAAAATACGCTAATGGTTTAGTTAAAAGTTTCCCAGAATATAAAGAATTAATTCATTCTATTATAGACAAAAATTTAAAGACTAGAACGGGAGCGGACCTAATCAACAAAGCAATACCGGGATGTGTACCAACATTTAAAGTGGTGTTAGCTAATTCTTATGATAAACAAAAGAACAAAGTTGATTTTAATACACAGACATGGTTCGCCTCCCAAAAGCTAGATGGTGTAAGATGTTTAGCTTTTGTAGATGAAAATGGTAAATGTAATTTTTACTCAAGACAAGGCAAGACATTCGACACTCTAGATAGACTTAAAAAAGAAATAGAAAGTTTAAACTTGTGTAATATGGTTTTTGATGGTGAAGTTTGTTTAGTAGATGAGAATGGTGTGGAAGATTTCCAAGGGATTATGAAAGAGATTAAAAGGAAAGACCATACAATCAAAAACCCAAAGTATAAAGTATTTGATTACCTGATGTTGGAGGAGTTTAACAACCAAAAAAGTGAACGTAATTTGAGTGATAGATTAGGTAATTTTAACATGATATATAATATGTCTGTAAAAGAATTAAAATGTATTGATGTTTTAGTACAGTGGAAAGTAGAATCAGAAGACCACTTCCAAGAATTAGCTGAATTAGCGACTAAAAATAACTGGGAAGGTTTAATGTTACGTAAAGATTGTGATTACAAAGGTAAAAGAACTAATGACCTATTAAAAGTTAAAAAATTCTTTGATGCGGAGTATGTTGTAAAGGGGATTGAGGTTTCGATACATAGAATCATTGTAGATGGTTTGGAGGTTGAGGAGGAATTACTAAGTAATGTAATTATAGAACATAAAGGGTGTGACGTTGGTGTTGGTTCTGGTTTTGACCAAGATGAGAGAAGAAAATATCGTGTACCAGATTTTCATCCGGACAGTATTGTGGGTAAAACTATAACAGTCCAATACTTTGAAGAAACTACTAACCAAGATGGGTGCCACTCTTTACGTTTCCCGGTGGTTAAATATGTTTATGAAGAGGGTAGAAATGTTTAATAAAATAAATTTAGATAAACAAAATCGTATGTTACGGTTTGGTTTTGGGAAACATAATGGAACTTGGTTTATAAGACTAGACCTTTGGTGGTTTGGGATACGAATATTTAAAATAAAAAAATTATGAAATTTACAATAGACTTAAAAGAGGTGGGTATGGAAGACATACCTTTAGTTGGTGGTAAGAATGCATCACTAGGAGAAATGATTCAAAACCTAACTAATGTAGGTATAAAAATACCTGGTGGTTTTGCTATTACGTCTGATGGTTACTGGGAGTTTTTACGTTATAATGGTTTAAAAACTATAATTAAAAAATTAGTAAAATCTATAAAAGAAGATGATGTAGTATCACTAAGGAAAGTAGGTAATGAAGTAAGGCAGATAATTAGAAACGGAAAGTGGCCACAACAACTAAAAGATGAAATTAGAGAAAAATACAATGAGATGTGTGAAGATTATGGTCATGATATGACCGATGTAGCTGTACGGTCATCCGCTACAGCTGAAGATTTACCTGACGCTTCTTTTGCCGGTCAACAAGAAACATATCTAAATGTTAGAGGACCAGAAACACTATTAGAATCTGTTAGAAATTGTTTTGCTTCTCTCTTTACGGATAGAGCTATTTCATATAGAGGTACGTTTGGTTTTGACCACTTTAATGTAGCTCTTTCAGTGTGTGTACAAAAAATGGTTAGAACCGACTTAGGTTCTTCTGGTGTTGCGTTTTCTATAGACACTGATAGTGGTTTTAAAGATACTGTACTAATAAATTCTTCTTATGGTTTAGGTGAAATGGTTGTGCAAGGTTCGGTATCACCTGATGAATTTTTGGTATTTAAACCAACACTAGAGAAAGGATTTAGTTCCATTATAGAGAAAAAAATGGGAGTTAAAGATAAAAAAATGATTTATGGTAGTGACCCAGGTAAATTAACAAAAATAGTACAAATACAAGAATCACAACAAAAAGAATTCTCTATAACTGATAAACAAGTATTAAAAATAGCTGACTGGGTAACTTTTATAGAACGATATTATTCAGAACGTAAGGGGTCTTGGTGCCCAATGGATGTGGAGTGGGGTATAGATGGGATAACTAATGATTTATTTATATTACAGGCAAGACCAGAAACTATACATTCACGTAAGACTAATGACACTTTGGTGGAATACAAATTAGAAAAAAATAAAGATAATAATGTGTTGTTAGAAGGTATAGCTGTTGGTGATAAAATAGGTTGTGGTGAAGTAAGAATACTACACTCAATAGATGGTAGAGATGGGAGTCTTGATGGTGCTGATTTTAAAACAGGGGATGTTTTAGTAACTGATATGACCGACCCAGACTGGGAACCTTTAATGAAAAAAGCTAGTGCTATAGTAACAAATAAAGGTGGTAGAACATGTCACGCAGCAATTGTAGCTAGAGAATTAGGTGTACCAGCATTAGTAGGTACAGTAAACGCAACAGAAAAATTAGTTAATAATGAAAAGGTTACTGTGAGTTGTACCGAGGGTGATGTGGGATTTGTGTATGAAGGCAATGTAGAATATAATAAAATAGAAACATCACTTAAAGACCTACCAAAAGTTAAAACACCAATAATGTTAAATGTCGCTTCACCAGACTTAGCTTTTAAATTTTCAAGTTTACCTCATAGTGGTGTTGGTTTAGCTAGGGAGGAATTTATAATAAACAATTATATAAAAGCTCACCCACTCGCGTTACTCAGACATAAAACATTGGGTGATGAAAAATTAAGTGAGTCTATTGAAAAATTAACTCAAGGGTACAAAGACGAAGAAACTTTTTTTGTTAAAAGGTTATCTTATGGTATAGCAAAAATAGCTTCAGCTTTTTACCCACAAAAAGCAATTGTAAGATTATCTGATTTTAAAACTAATGAGTATAGAAATTTACTAGGTGGTGAACATTTTGAACCAATCGAAGAAAATCCAATGATTGGTTGGAGAGGGGCTTCTAGGTATTATTCCGACGAATATAAGGAAGCTTTCGGAATGGAGTGTAAGGCGATTAAAAGAGTTAGAGAAAAAATGGGTTTATCTAATGTTACTATTATGATTCCATTTTGTAGGACTGTAAGCGAATTACACAAAGTTTATGGTATAATGAAAGAGTATGGTTTAGAGAGGGGTAAGGATGGTTTAGAAGTTTATTTAATGGCCGAGTTACCTTCTAATATTATATTAGCTGAAAGTTTTGCAAAACATATCGACGGTTTCTCAATTGGTTCTAACGACTTAACACAATTAACTTTAGGTTTAGATAGGGATTCTTCTTTAGTTGCTCATTTATATGATGAAAGAAATGAATCAGTTAAAGAATCTATTAGAACACTTATAAAGGTGGCTAAAAAAACAAAAACAAAAGTAGGGATATGTGGTCAAGGACCTTCGGACTTCCCAGATTTTGCTTCATTTTTAGTGGAGGAGGGTATCGATAGTATATCGGTAACACCGGATTCTGTTCTTAAAACTTTAAAAACACTTAGTAGTCTTGAACAATCTTCAGATGTGGAATATTCAGCATCTATAGACGGTCCAGGTCAAAAGGTAGAAAAAGGGAGTGGTCCTTCAGTATTTGTTTCCTATTAAATAAACCTATTAGGGTTGGTTTATGTGAATTAATTTTATTATCTTTGTAGTATGAAATTAACGAAGAGAAAATTAAATAAAATACTTAAAGCTAAACTATTAAAACCTAATGGGGGTCGTAATTCACATAATATAAAAGATTTAGAGGTTAGAGTTGTTAGAGCAAGAAATGTAGATTTAAGTTGGACCAACCGCCGTACTGGTGACCGTGTAAAAAACGCAAAAACATCTGTTACAATAAGAATAAAAGGAAAGGTTAAAGCCACTACAGGTGCGTTTTTACCTTTATCCTCATTTGGACCCAAACATATTAGAAATTTTCTACGTAGAGAAGATAATCAAATATCATTGATTGTAAGTCAATGGGTTAGATTATGGGGATTTGATAGTGATGTACATTTAGAAACTATAGATTTGGTATACTCTAAAGACGATGTCTAAACTTACCTAATTAAATGGACTTGTCCTGTGTAGTGTTGATTATGAGTTCTGATAGAGTAGGTATAAACCCCAATCGGACAATTTTTTCCATCCCACGGTTCATTATTTGTAGTTTCATATATTTTATCACCCCACCTATTATAAATCACCATTAATTCAATTTCACTACCATCAACACCATGTACATAAAATGTTTCATTATGATTATCTTTGTTTGGTGTGAACGAATTTGGTACGAATATTTGTAAATATGGACAATCTTCTATCACAACTTCATGATATGACGTATCACCTTCACACCCAAATTTAGTTGTATATACGGATATAATATATGTACCTATAGAATCTGGCCATTGAACTGTAATAGAATTCCCTTGATTATATATAATATCACCTTTGGAAATATCCCAATAGTATACCTTATCAGCATCATAACTTACTTGATAATTCTGAGGTACAAGGTCACCACAATTGGTGTAAGTTTCTTGAGCGAATAATTGGAGTGGTAGTAATATGTATACCAACCATCTCATATTAGTAGTGTTGTATTGGTCCTGTAACCGGTCCGTTATTTACTACAACATTTATAGTTGTTTGACAACCAGCCATAGTATAAGTTAATACATAATTCCCTACACCAGCTGATGAAGGTTGGAATGCATTTGCAACTACTCCTGTACCTGTCCATGTTCCTCCTGCAGGATTACCTACTAATGGAGTCGTTGGGTCTCCTGGACAGAATGGCCCTATTACATTCCCTGATAAATCTAATACATAGACATCCAATAAGACTGGTGTTCCTGGGCAATTACTTGCATTTGTTTCGATAACCTCTACAGCATTGGGATATAATCCTGATAAACCACCCCAGTCTACTGTGACTGAGTTAGTCCCTTGTCCTGTTTGTAATACACCACCACCACCTGTAATTGTCCACTGATAAGTTGAGGTTGGTGTGTTTGTTACGAAATATTGTTCACCTACTGCATTTGCACATACCGTATCTGGATTGATGGTTGTTTGTGCGAGTCCTTTTGTCGAGAACATTAATAATAATATTACTATAAGTCCTCCAATAATTTTTAATCTTTTCATAATTTCTTTTTTTTAATAATGATTTATGTTCGACGTAATCGGGCTTACGACTTGAACGTTTCCGTTGTATATTTGGTAGGCTGGGTCACTACAACAAGCTCCATTATTCCAACCTCCTGTTAGACAATCCCCATACACATTAATACTAACTAATAAGTTATCTGGAGTACAGGTTTGTCCTACTGTTACCTGAAAACTCATTGTGAATGGTCCAGTTGATGACGTACCCCAATCTGGATTGAATACACTTGAGTTAACAAATCTCCATCCTGGTCCAAAGTTCAAACCACTTGGGTATGTGTTTTGTACATCCCATAACCAAAACCCAGCTGAACCTGCGGGATTACCTGGTGCAGTAATGGGTATTAAATTCGTCCAACCCGGCCCCAAGTTAATTTCAAATGCAATTATCCAATTAACATTTAATTGTGTAAAGTTACCTAATGTATAATTAACTGTTACAACTTGTCCTGGTACATAAGGACCTACTGGGACTATAGTAGCAGATTGATTGGATACACATTGTGAATTAGCTGTTAAGCTAAAAAATAGACATAATATAAATAATAGTTTTTTCATGGGTAACCTTTATATATAAATAGTAGTTAAAGTGTCTCCCTTGTAAACCTATACCTTTTAAAGTCTACCTGACCCCTGCACCACCGAATCCTTTAGAGAATCTATTAATATATTCACTACCTATCCATTGTGGGTTAAACCCTAACATACCTACACCCGATACCTGAACATTATCTATATCTGTAATTTCACCATAATCACTGTCTTGATGTTCGCTATCTTCTTCCCATTTGTGCATACTATTTTGATACCACTCCATAGCTTCTTCCTCACTACTCGCTCCCGCAATTTCACCCCAAGAAGTTTTATGTTCAAATACTTCTTCAGTATAGTCGGCTTCCATTTCATAAATTTTTATTTCTGGTATCTCTATTTCTCCGGTTTTAAAATCTCTTCCATAACCACCATTAATTAAAAATGTCTTAACCCACCAATAAACGTCTTTCCAATACAAAGTACCGGACCCACCGACTAATTTTAAAATAGACTCCATTTCTCTAGTAAGGATTGAAGACATATGGGTAGAACCTTCTAGACGGAGTAGTTCTTCATAACCTTCAACGCGATTTACTGGTATTCGTTTCATTTGTGATAGAACCACTCTAATAGCCTTTACATCATTTGGACTCACATCTTCTTTAGGTATAGTTTCTTTTAATATTTTTTTAATTAACTTTTTACTTTCAGAAAGATTGCGTAATTTATCCAAATCCCTTTGGAGTCTGGCTATATTAATTCTTAATAAATCTATATTGTTTCTATCACGTACACTTTTATAACCTTTTTTAGATGTAAGTTCATCTAAATATTCTTGGCTTTGTTCTAGTTCTTTAATTTTTTGTTTTATTTGTGGAGATTCCTCTTCCTTTGGTGGTGTAGGTGGTTCTTCGGGTAGTTGTGGTGTTTGTTTAGGTTCTGGGATTACTTCTATAGCTAATGATTTTATATATTCTTCTGGTGAGTCTATATATTTTTCTAGTTCAGATACACCTCTTTTTAAGACGTTTTCCATAGCCTGTCTAGTTAATTTTAAATTCAGTGGATTGGTAACGTCTGGTATTTCTAAAGATAAAATATCAGATTGGTCGGCCTGTTTAATAACATCTAACAAACTGATTTCGTTAATTAACTTTTTATACTGATTCTTATTAACTAGTATTTTCATACCAATAAATATTCGTATATAGTCAATTAAAAACTAAACTCTTTTTGATGTACCGATAACTTGGTAGTAATCTTTTTTACCTTCTAGATATTCTTTGGTTAGATTTAACATACTTCTGAACATAAACGCTCCAGTTGTTTGTTTTTCACACTTAGAAAATAATTCCACTAAAGTACCAATTAATTCTAATGATAAGGACCCACTTCCATTTAACCATGAAAAATCTCTAGCTATTTCATGTGAATACATTAATTCATAATTGTTTCTTTCTTCTACAGTATTAAATGGTTCAATAGAATCATAAACCTCTATTAGTTCTTTAACTAAATCTAATGTGCTTGATTTATTAATTTCACCTTTAATTACTAAATCC
>MDSV01059340.1_pt1 | contig 15615 bp, 13 predicted proteins | sample 810851 | NCBI WGS metagenome assembly MDSV01 (sample SAMN05326640, study PRJNA326480) | marine metagenome | isolation source: seawater | place: Atlantic Ocean: North East | collected 2012
ACTACTTTTAATTGATTTTCCTTAAATAACTTAGTTTCAATTAACCAATCATATGTGTTTCTATTCCATAAGTAACATCTCTTTATCCAATCAACATTGTCAAGTTTCCAGTAACCTCTACCCATAAATACAGATAACATTGTCTCTTTTGTTTGATGACCTCCTTCTCCCGGTATTATAAACACTAAACAATTTTTACTCGCTTGTTTTGAAATATATTGATCTGCTCTAGATGCCAAAAAAATATTTGGTTTAAATAATCTAAACATAATTTCTGCTTCTTGACTATTACAAATTTTAGTCTTAAAACCAAGTTTTTCTAATTCAAATTGAAGAATTTTTAACCCTAATAAATCTCTCTTAGAATTATCATTATGAATAAGTACTCTTATTTTTTTCATTTAAAGAATTTATAATCTTGACACAATAGCGAGTGGTACTATGTCTTTACATTTTTTAAAAAAAGTAATTTCTGAACTCTCCCTTTTTCTAATTAAACTTTTTTTTGTTGAGAATTTTTTGAATTTCATAAAAAATAAACACAAATGATAAAGTTTTATCGGATAATAATTAATTAGGAATAGAATTTGATTTTTTATTGTTTTCTTAAAATAAACAAATTTTCTATTTGAATTTATTAATTTATGGTTTTTAAAGCTGTTACAATAAGCTTTGGAAAAAACAAAATTATCTAACCCTTTTTGTTTTAAAATGGATGCTCTTAAATAATTCAAATAATCCTCCTGATGACAATTTGCATGTAAAAATGACAAATTTGGATCGTATTGCCATGGTAAAAGTGAAAATCCACTTCTTTCCCCATAGTGATTTACACACTCTAAAAGGTTAGTATAGATATTTAACTGATTTTGGGGAACAATTTGATCTAATAATGTGCCAATCATGTAATGGATTCCTCCATAATTTACAAAATGAGGATTAAATTCATCTAAATTTAAGTGTTCAAAAACTTTGTGTTTCTTACACAGATTAATATTTAAAATCATAAAATGATCATCAAAAAATGGAATGTAATCTCCATAATTAATTTCTAACCCACTGACAATTCCTACTCTCATGGATATAGAATTATTCAGGGTATTTTCTTGATTCAATAAATTTTTTAATTCTTCAATATCTAAAAACCAAGAATCTGCATTTGTCACAATAGCAAAATCAGCATTATTTTTTAAAGAGACTTTATATGCATTCTTAATTCCATTCAATACTCTTAAAACACCTTTATATTTTTGATGAATTTTAATTAATTCATGATTTTCATTTATTTCTATGTTAAAATGTTCTTCTAAATATTTTAAATGGTGTTTTTCAGGAGCTACATGATATCCCCCTTGACTATATAATTTTAATTCTTCAAAAGAATTATATTCTTTATTCAAATTGTATATAATTTCTGATCCTAATAATGAATCAAAATAATTGTCATAAACATTCCAAAAAATGTTAAGCTTCATTTTTTAAATGTTTGAATTTTTTCACTTTCTTTAGAAGTATTATTTATACTTTTTTTAAAAATCATATTGAAAATAGTCTTCAATGTTCCCATTTCTAGGTATACTTATCGCATTACAACTTGGATATGGATTTGTATTAGCAAAATCATTAACAATAACCCTTGGAGAATGATTTAATCCACAAATAACGTCGTCTACTTCGAGAGAATTACTTTTTAAAAAATCAAATATATATTTTTTATAGATTTCACTTCTTGACGTCGTAATAATTATTTTGGCACCCTTGTTTTTAAGTTCTTTAAATACATTTACATTTGAGAGAATAACTTCATCTTTTAAATTCCCCCAATTATTTTCTCCATGTTTTCCCTTATTTAATACTAAAGTCCCATCAAAATCAACTAAATATGTTGTATGATTTTTAAAAATTTCGTTCCATTCTTTTTGAGTACCAAAATCAATGAAATTTTCAGCTTCTATGTATTTAAATCGTTGACCTTCGTATATAAGGCTGGCTATAACATGACTGTTATATAATTCTAAATTTATTTTTGATTCTAAGAATGTTTCTGCTTTTTCAATGAAAAGATTAAAATCTTTAAAACAGTGAGTCCCAACACTAATTTTGTCTGAAACAACTCTTTTTTCAACAAAGTCAATTACATCATCTAAATCATTTGTAACTAAAAATGATTTATTATTTATTTTAGCTATATCAAAATCATTTAAATTAACACCAACAGTAAAATTGTATTTATCCAATTCAATATTTGCTGGCATCTTTACAAAGTTGTCTGAATCTTTGATAATAGTTGGGATTCTAAAATTAAATTTTTTGTAATTATCTCTTACGCCTCGATAGATTGTCTCTACTGAAGAGTTAGTTTCATTCTCAAGAAGAATAATTTCTAAATTTTTGAGTTTTGTGTTTTTGAGGAATGTCTTTACATTATATTTATTTTCAACCTCGTTATTAGTAATAATATAAATATTAAGCTTTTCGTTTTTTGAAGTCAAAGCAGAGACCGCATGTTCAATCATTAAGTCACCGTCAGGATGTGTCCTTAACCATTTTGGTTTTCCATGATTATATCTTGAAGATTTCCCTCCAGCTGGGATAATTAAGTTTAATTCCATTGATTTATTATTTTATATATATTCGTTAATAAATTTCCTTTCAATTTATTATTGGTGTATGGTAAAATTCTCAGAAAGTTAACAATTGTCAAAGTATCTATAGCTTTTAACTGTTCACAATTTAAGTTTAAATTTTCTATGATTTGTTTTTTTAAATTATCTAATCTAATTCGTAACAAATAATTTATGTTAGGCTCATTTCTAAAAGACCATAATCCATAGATGTCTTGAAATAATTTAGCAATATCTTGGAATGGTGAGTCTATGTATGAATCAAGAAAATCAATAAAATAAATTTGATCGTCTGCAATGATAATATTCTCCATTGTAAGGTCTCCATGACAATAACCTATAGGTATTTTAATTTCATCTAGATTAACTTCAAGCCAATTTAAAACTTCAGGGGGTAAATATAATTTAGAATTAATTGAAAATATTTTTTCCCTTATAATTTGGTTATTTAAAAATTCATTTTTGTTTATAAGATTTAAATTTATATAATCAGTAAGTTTATCAATAAATTTAAGATTATCCTCCAAAGTACCATATAGTATATTTTTAGAAAATGTTTTACCTTTTATATATTCCATTGAGAAGGAAAATAAATTATTTGATAAGTTTTTAGTAAAAACTTTTGGTCTTAAAATAATTGAGTTTGAAAAGCTTTCTTGTTTTATTGACTGTAATTTTAATCTTTCATTATAAGAAACACTCGAAGAAGTTTTAATTACAATATTGTTGTTTTGTAATCTTAATTTACATCCGCTATGACCTATTAACTCTTTAATAATTACTAAAAATTTAAATTATTGGATCCAATTTCAACTTCATGTTAATCAATCCTTATTTTATAAAAGGAATTATAACTATTTTATTTTAACAGCCTTTCCCTCAATTATATCATAAACTTGATCTGCATCCTTAAATATTGAGGATGAGTGAGAAATCATTATGATTGTCATTTCAGTTTTCAAAGAGGTAAGAAGATTATTGATTTGATTTTCAGTTTTGATATCTAGATTGCTAGTAGGTTCATCCAAAATTAAAAGCTTGGGTTTTTTATATAAGGCTCTTGCTATTAGTAATCTTTGTCTCTGTCCTGCTGATAAATTTGAACCTTTTGATTTTATATTAAAATCTATTCCTTCCTTAGAATATAATTCATCTAAACCAACTTTAAAAATCAAATCTTTTATTCTATTAGTGTTTTGATTTGTATTTAAATATGCAATATTATCAACCAAAGTTCCTTCAATTACGTTTGATTCCTCCCTTAAAATAGATATGTAAGGATGTAAATAATTTTCATATTTTAAAATTGATGGGGTTAACCCAAAAACGTTTATTGAACCCTCTGAAGGTTTGATAAATCCACAAATTAAATCTAATAAAGTACTTTTGCCACCTCCACTTTTACCTCTAATTAAAAATAGTTCTCCTTTATTGATTGTCAAATTTATTTTATTTAAAATTATATTGTTACCATGACTAAAAGATAAATTTTCTGCCTTTATTTTTGTAGAGTCAAAATTTATTTTTTTGTCTATAAGATTTGATCTTCTTCTTTTTCTCCATTTTAATATTTCTGGTGTTAAATCAACTGGGCTGTCTTGAATTATCTCTCCATAACCTTTTGATATCAAAATTACCTTTGGTGCTGCTCTATAGAATATATAGATCATAATAAGTATTTCTGTATTTTCAATACTTAGAAAATATTTTGAAATAAAAATCCCTACAAATAACATTAGTATCAATATTGGTTGACCGATTAAATTTATAGCTGCGTTGATGACATCATTTGACACATGATGTTCTGAAGCTTTTTTTAAAGATTCATTTAAAATATGCTTTAATTGTTTTTTATTAGACGTCTGGATACCCCTATAATCTGACAAGTGTTCTGATAGAATCTGAGCAGCTTTAAAATACCTAGTATTTGATTCACTGGTATGATATACTCTTAATCTTAAGTATAGTCTGTTTAAAATTATAAAGAATAATCCTAAGAAAAAAAATAAAATAAATACAAGAGGTGAAAAATAAATAGCAATAGATAAATAAAAAAATGATACTACCAGATTTGACAAAAACATTGCAGTTTTATGTCTATTCCTTACAGCATACCCTACATTTTTTGTAATAATAGTTTCAGCTTCTCCAGGTTTTAATTTGCTAATAAATTTAAAATCAGCCTCTAAAAGATTGTCAATATATTCTAAAGTCAGATTTGTTCTCCAAATACCCATTTTTTTTAAAAAGTAAGATTCTGAAACGTAGAAAAGGCATGTTTGAAGTATTATCACAACTAAGAAAAGAACAAGAATTATTTCAATACCTATCTTGTCAATTAATTCTTTTATAAAAGTTGGCATGTTAACATTTGATTCTCCAAGATAAAAGGAGATAGCTGGAAGAATTGAAGTGATTCCGATTAATTCAAAAAAACCAGCAAATGTTGCAAACAATATAACAATCAAGTAAGTTTTAGGACTTTCCTTAAAATAATTTATAAAATGGTTAAGATTATTCAAATTATCGATGTTTTTTTTGGGGTATAAGGTTTTCAATGTTTGGAGTAAAAAATCTTTTCATTTTTTTAAAATAATTCTGAAAGCTAAAAAGTCTATAGTAATAACCCCTTCTCTTTTTTAGAAAAGAAAAAAAGGAAAGATTTTTATTGTCATTTAGATTAAAATCTAAAATTTTTTTTAGCCTATAATTTAGTTCAGGATAAACACATAAAAATCCTGTGTTTTCGCAAAGATGAAATGGCACTGGATTTAAATCAGATAAATTACCAAATGAATCCCTGCTGAAGTTTTCTTTAAAATGATTATTTAATTCATCTTTTTTAACGGAATATTCAATCATGCTTAATAAAACTGCACTATTATAACCTACTTCTGAAAAATGGGATGAGTAAATTAATTTTCGACTAAAAAACTGTTTTTTAGAAGCCTGATTTATATTTAGAATAATAAAATGATCATCTACAAAAGGTAATCTAGATGGGTTCTTCATTCCGGTTCCTGATATAGAAGAAATCCTAAAAGACCAAATATTTTTTTTAATAGATTCGCTTTTTAATAATTCAATGATTTTTTTAGGTTTTAATGGAAGAGCAGACCCAAAACTTATTATTCCATAATCATAATTATTTTTTTTTGAAATTTTATATACCTCATTTAAGTTTTTTAAGGAATTAAATGGGTCAGCTCGTAAATTACTATTTATCCTGGAAGTGTAGGGAGTTTCATTAACAGAATAAATTTTAATTTTTATTTCGTTTTCTTTATTAAAAATTTTCAAACATGATTCTATATAGTTATCTACGATACTTTCGTAATCCCTTAAAATAAAGAAACCTATATTCATTAGTAAATAAATTTATTGGGACTCAAGGGATGCATATAACTTTAAACACTCTTTATCCAAATTAATAAAATCGTAATTTCTGATTAATTCTACAAGTCCTTTATCGCTTTCAGCAGATGGTAAGTTATAATTATTTAGAAGAGTAAAGTCCTCCAAAAAACCTCTAAAAATAATAAAAGGGGTTGAAGATAATGCCAATTCAATAATTCCTGTTGTTGCTCCAACTATTACAAGATCAAAATCACTTATAAGATCAATTGTTTTTTTTTCTGGGTCTATAACTTTTAAATTAATTTTTGATAAAAGAGATAATCTTTTTATCGCTTCTACCTTCTTTTTTAACATGATATCTATCGTCGCATTATGATACTTTAAATAAACGTGATTAACACCTAAATTAATTAAGCTATTATGAATTGTGAAAAAATCATTTTCAAAACAATCAGGACGACACTTTAAATTTAAGCCAACCCATTCAGGCATTAAAACAAGTATATTTAATTTTGATAAATTTTTCTTATCATAATTTTTTTTGACTTTAGGTAAAGTTAACTGTATTGGACATTGAAAATTAATTGCATTTTTCCCTTTATTTAATAAATAGTCAGCCTCAGGTTGATTCCATGTAAGAATTTTATCAACTCCAAATTCACTAGTTGTTTCTAAGTATTGATAATTTTGCATGACACCATGAGGTAAAAACCATGTTTCTAAACCTGCTTTTTTTGCAGCATATGACAAAAATCTTGAAGAACAGGTATTGTCAGAATTTAAAATAATTTTTTTGGCATTTGAGATTTTAAAAAAGGAGAATAAGCTTTTAAATAAATTGTCTAAATACTTAGGGTCGTATTTTTCAAAAAAGTCATCTAAAGTTGATGAGATAATCTTTAAATCAAAATTGTCATATCCCTCCCATAAATTTTTTTCTAATTGAAAAATGGCTTTTTCTTTCTGATTATGATCAAGATCGATGATTGATTTTTTATGATTTTCTATAAATTTTGGAAGATATATCCCTAAAAAGGAAACACTTCTCCTCCATGAAAATTTTGAGCCATCGAGATTTATATAATTATTATTTTCATAAAATATTTTAGTATTCTTTAATCTATACAAAAGTGAAAATATTTTACTTATAAAAGCTTCAAAATAATTTTGATTAAACGGAATATCAAATGTCGCCGTTAAAGGTAATATTGAACTTGTGAAAACAGAATTGCCTTCCATTACCTTAAAGTTAATTTGGTTTTTAAAACATGCTGCTTCTAAACCTTGTAACAAGTAACTATTTGAAGATGAACTAAGTACAAAATCTCCAATATTATAAGTTTTTATTAGATGATTGAATCTTTGTTTAAACTGATAATAATAAATATATCTCCACAGAACATGCTGAATAGTAAGATTAATCCATTTTGTTTTACCTGACATTTTAGACTCTAACTCTAAAAATTTTTCAATATTACTTTGAATATTACTATTTTGGACTGGTATCTTTATATCATAAATATTGATTGAATCTATATTTATACTTTCAAGTTCAAGTTTAATAAGCTCACCTAGAGAAAATACAATTTCATAATTTTTTACTGAATTTATGTCGTTATCACATATTAGAATTGCCTTTTTCAATATTCAATCTTGTATTTGTTCTTGATTAATTTAGCTATTGATTTAAAATATTTATTGTAAAAGTTGCTTTCCCTTTTTAAATATTATTTGTTACAGATTCTACAACTTTTAGAACCTTATGTCCAAATATTTTACAATCATCTTCTGACCAATTTACCATAACAGGTAAAGAAACAGACCTAGTTAATAATTCATCCGATTTAGCCCAAGCAGTTTCATGATTTTTATAATAGGAAGTGTTATTCCATATTTGAGTAAAGTGTTTATTAAAATGCCATTTCATAGCATCAGGAATATTTTTTGTTCCAACTCCGACCTTAGCTAGGTTCTCAACACATTTTTCAGCTAATTTTTTTGTTTCAAAATTAAAAATTATTGTATCAGCAAGTTCATTTTGATCAGTTATTCTCCTAAATTTTATATTTATTGACTCACTAATTATGTTTTTTATTATATTTTTATTCTTTCTATTAGTTTCAACTATAAAGTCTAATTTTTTTAACTGTTCCAACCCAACTGCTGCTTGAAGCTCAGTCATTCTAAAATTAAAGCCAAAAAAACTAGCAGTATCACATCCTCTAGGAAAATCAGGGTTATTTTCGTGACCATGATCTATAAAATTTAATGTTTTAGTTATTAAATTTTTATCTTTTGAAGTAATCATTCCTCCTTCTCCTGCGGTAATTGTTTTACCAAAATCTAGACTAAATACTGCAGCATCACCTAAATATGCTGTGCTATTTCCTTTATATAGAGCTCCTAATGCTTCACAAGCATCTGATAAAACTAATATATTATTCCTTTTGGCTATTTTATTAATTTCTTCCATTTCAGCTGGATTTCCAAGCATGTGTACAGGAACTACCATTTTTGTTTTACTTGTAATTGCTTTCTCAAATTCAACAGGGTCTAAATTATAAGTATCATTAATATCTACTACTATTGGCACAGCTCCACATGCAAGTATGGCTTCAATAGTTGCGATGAATGTAAATGATTGTGTTATCACTTCGTCGCCTGGTTTAATCCCCATAGCCTTCATGGCTATATATTGAGCAGAAGTACCTGATGTACAGGCAGCTGCAAAACCACTACCTAATTTATTGGCAAAATCTTTCTCAAAGTCTCTTACTCTAAAAATATGATTTCTTCTTTCATCAAATCCATGAGCAAACAAAACTCCATTACTTTTATCAAAAACATCTATTACTGCGTTTTTTTCTTCTTTTCCAATTAATTCAAAACCAGGCATAATTAATTTATTTAATTAATAATTCATTTATTTTTCGAAACTAATATTATTTTTCTTGTGTTATAAATCGTTTTGCAAACATGTCGGCTAATAGCACAACAGAAGAATGAATATTACTAGCAACAAACTCATCAAAGACACTTGCATCACACGCATAAAGTCCATCAACATTATTAACTTTAAAATTTGAATTGATATTATTTTTTAATCCTCCAATTAAATGATGACCACTATACATTGTGTCTTTAATATATTTTTCTGGATCTCTTGTTATAATATCTTCATCAATAATCTCTTTTACATAATCGTTAATTGGATTTGATTTTAATAAGTCTACACAATATTTTAATGCTAATTTTAAAATCTCCATATCTTTTTTTGCAGATAAATAATTAGGGTTTATCACTAAAGAATCATTTGTTAAAGATATGTTCCCTTTTGATTCTGGATGAATAGCATTAATTGAAATCGAAAAACCAGGTTTCCCATTCCCAAACATGGTATCACTACCATGTCTTCCTGTTTCAGAAAATTGAAGAATTTGAATTCTTGTATCTATTTCACCATCCTTATCTAAATCCAAGTATGCAGCTGAAGTAGCTCCTGTGCCCCTCATAACTGTTGGAATTCCTAAAAGATGTTTAATTCCTAACAATAATGATTTAACTTTACTTTCATAAATTTCATTTAGTGATCCTATTTTCATATTTGATAATACATTCACTCTAATATTTGTGTGATCTTGGATTCTTGTCCCGATTTGTTGTTCAAGCAGGAGTTCTTTATTGTTTTTTAATAGTAGTTCACAACTTCCGACTACACCTGAGGATAGAATAATATAATCAGCATTTTTTCTGCCGCTTGTAGTTCTAATACCAATTACTTTACGTTTAGCATTAATTAAAATTTCCTCAACCTTTTCATTCATAAATACTTTAAATCTTCTTTTTTTTATTATTGATAAAACAGAGGTTCTGAAAATTTTTTTTGTAGTATTTTGAATTGGACCACATGATTCTTTTTCAGAATAACTCATATTATCTCTTTGAATAGAACGTGAATTTAAAGTATTTAAAAATGCATCATCAATTATATTCTGATGCGCATTAGTTAATGTAATTCTATTTTTTTTCTTCTCATCGAAAGAAAAGATTTTTTTGTCGCTAGAAAATAAATCATCATAATTCAAATTAAACCGATCTAGCACTGATTTCCATTTGGATTTAAAACCAAAAACATGAACACCTCCATTCATTACCGAAGAACCACCATACAGATTTGATTCATACAGAGGGATTAGTCTTCCACCTAACAATTGAATATTTCTATTTGTAATATAGTCCATTTTATTACTCCTAAAAATTATCCCAATTAGTAAAGGAATTTTAAAAATGAATGGATATTTCTTATATCTACTTTTTTCTATAACCGAAACATCAAAATGATCCTGAAGATTATTTGCAATTGTTAAACCTGCGGTCCCCGCTCCGATAATAATTACTTTTTTTTTCATTACAAAGCTATTTTTAAATTATCCTTAGGAATATTATAGATCTAAATAGGATTATCTTATTGATTATTTGTGTTAAAATTTGAATAAACTGCACGTGCTAACTCTAAATCAAATTCTGTATCAATATCAATGGCATGAATTTGGTCCATTTCGATAAAAGAAGAATTCTCATCAAATAAATTTTTCATCTTGAAATATCTTTCTAATGAACAAATATAAATACCTCCATCAATAAAAAAAGAATCATAATAAGATTGCCTTCCATAATCATCATTTTTATTTGTACTTAATAGCTTAAGTTTCCCTTCTTTGACAATAAAACATTCTGAAGGATGATTCCAGGGTTTACATACCGAAATTAAACTATCTAAATTATTTTCTTCATATTGGTTTATTGCCCGATTAATATCTTCTGAGTTTCTGAATGGAGATGTAGGCTGAAGTAATATTATATTTTTTGGTTCATATTTTTCATTGTATTTATACCATTCTAAAACATGGTCTATTACCTCAACTGTTGTAGAATTATCACCTGAAATTTTCTCTGGTCTTACAAATGGAGTTTCAATTTTTGAATATTCTTTTGAGATTTTAATTATTTCTAAATCATTAGAAGTCAAAACACACCTGAAAAGAAGATCAGAATTTTCGGCAGCCTCAAATGTAAAGCGTATTAATTCTTTATTTCCAATTTTAACTCGATTTTTATTAATGATTCCTTTTGAACCAGAACGGGCAGGGATTATACCTAAAAAATTACTCATGCCTTATATTCTTTTTGAAATTTCCTTAGCTTTATTATAATCATCCGAATTTAATTTTTTTAAAATGTAACTTTGCTTTTTCTAAATCTTCTTTTTTACCAATATCAATCCAATAATCATGAAGAATATAGCTTACTACTTTTTTTCTTTTTTGGATAAGTAATTCTATTAATTCGGTAGCATCAAACTTTTGGTCTTTAGGTATATATTTTAAAACATCTCTTTTCATCATGTAAATTCCTCCATTTGAATAATAAGTGTATGTAGGTTTTTCTTTCAGGCTCTCAATTTTTTCTGAGTTTATATCAAGTACAGCGTATGGTAAATTTACTTCATATGGAATAGTTACAACCACTAAATCAGCTTTTTTATTTTCAAAAAACACACATAGTTCTTCATAATTTATATTAGTCAATATATCAGAATTCATTAATATTATTTTGTCGTTTGATACACTTTTTAGTTTTGATAATGAACCTGCAGTTCCTAAAGGAAAGTCCTCTTCTACAAAACTTATTTTTAAATGATTAAATCTTTTCTCTTTAACAAAATCTTTTATTTGTTGACCCAAATAACGAATAGAAATCTTTATATTGTTAATACCAAACAGATCAAGCCTTTTTAAGTTATGCTCTAATATTGTTTCGTTATTTATTTCAACTAAAGGTTTAGGGATCTTATCTGTTAATGGTCTTAATCTTTCTCCTTTTCCCCCTGCCATAATCATTACATCTGCTGGGAGATAAGACTTTAAAATCTTTAAGTTTACAACATCAATTACTTTCATTTTGTCACTTACTACAGGAAAAATATAGATTAACTGCTTTCTTAAATCAACAATTTCATTAATGCTAAAATCTTTTTCTCTTATATATTGAGGTTGTTTATTAGCAAATTTTAAAATGTTTAAATTAATATTTAACTTATTTATTAACCCTCTTCTAATATCACCGTCGGTTAATGATCCTAATAGTTTTTTATTTTCATCAATTATAAATAAAGTTGAATTATATCCATCTGCATTTAGATGTTTTAATGCTTCACTAGTTTTTGTTTTGTAACTAATTAAATATAGATGATGATTTTTCATGCTCTTAAAAATTCTTTAAGTATTTGAGTTATATTCTCTGATACATTTTTTTTATAGTAAATATTATCACCCTTATATTCCAGGCCCTTCCTTTCAAGCTCAATTATTGAATTTATAATTGACTCTGATTCAAAGGGCATTGAAAGAGTATTCTTGTTAATTATTCTGCCAGTTTGTCTATTACCTAAGTTATAAACATATTTACCAAATGAGGCTGCTTCAATTATACCGCTTGATGAATTTCCAAGAATAAAACTACAATTATACATTGCTGATAAATAGTTCTCTCTTCCTAGTGAATTAATTAACAATGACCGTTCAGGGTGAAGCTTACAAAACCTATTAAAAAAAATATCTATAGGCTTATAATTCTGATCCGAATTGGTTCCTGTAATAACTAGAAAATATTTCTTTATTAAAAACTTTAACACAATGTATAGTTCATCTAGTTCGTTCTGAAAATCAGTGAATAAATCTGTTTCAGGGTGAACAGTAATTAATACAAATGATTCCTCAGGGATTTTATATAATAAAGTTATCTGACTCCAGGGCTTTAAGGAATCAAAATTTAGCTCCGATAAGCTTAATGAACCTACATTTAAAATATTTTTATCAGTTCCAATAAGTTCAGCGACTCGATTGCGATAAGTTTCTGTTGAAGTGAAATGCAATTGGGATGCTAGGGAAATTTGATGTCTATAGATGTTATCTATTGCCCCTAAGGTGGTTTCACCTCCATGAATATGAGCAATAGGAATATGAAAAGGTATTGTAGACTGAATCGCAGCTGACATTTCAAAACGATCCCCCAAAGCAATAAGACAATCATATTGATTGTGTTTCCAAAAATCAGAAAAATTAGCTACAACCATAGCATATGTTGTTACTACGTCCACTGGAGAGTTAGTTTTTACAAAATCTCCAACAACACGAACCAACCCGAATGAATCTTTCTCAATTAGATCTAATGTTGATTTCATCTCTGCTAATAAATGGCTGCCAAAAATTATCACTTCAACCTCTATCCATTCTTGCCTTTTCCAATACTTTAGAAGATTAATATAAATTCCATAATCTGCTCGTGAACTTGATAAAACTCCAATTTTTTTTTGCTTCATCATATCAAATCATCCCAATTTAGTCGATGTCCTTTATTTAGGGTTTTGTTTATCCTCTTTCCAATTATATCATTCCACCTCATTGGAGAAATTCCTATTCCTGGTCTTAATGCAATTAAATGGTGATTTTCTATAATAGTTCCTATTATTAAATCTTCTGCCAAAAAAACACTTTTTCGAGCTATATGGATATTCTGAATTTCACTAGATGAAGGAATTTTATCTCCACTTCCCGAAATGGCTTTTTCTATATTTCTAATGGCTTGAACCATCTTTTTAAAATCTTTCGGTTCCATTGATGCTTTATGATCTGGTCCTGATAAGTTTTGGTCTAGAGTAAAATGTTTTTCAATAACTACCGCTCCCAGAGCCACAGATGCTATTGCTACTTCACTACCCAGGGAATGATCTGAGTAACCAACCGCTACTTGGAGTTTTTTTGATAAGGTCTTCATAGCCAATAAATTAACGTCTTTGTAAGGGGTTGGATATTCAGTATTACAATGAAGTACTGTGATCATATTTTTTTTTAATCCATTCTCTATTAGTACTTTAAAGCTTGACTCGACTTCCTCCATAGTTGCCATACCTGTTGATAAGATTACAGGTTTTTCCATTAAAGCTACTGCTTTCAAGTAGGGATAGTTTGTGATTTCTCCACTTGGAATTTTAATAAATGGTAGATTCATCTTATTTAGGAGCGCCAAGCTTTTTAAATCAAATGCAGAGGATAAAAATACGACCCCTTTAGATCTACAATAATCTGCCAACCTATAGTGCTCTTTAGTACCCAATTCAAGCTTTTTGAGCATATCAAATTGAGTATCTCCATTTTCTGTATTTTTAATTTGATACTGGGCTTTTGGGGCATTATTGGACACAAGACTTTCAGTTTTAAAGGTTTGAAATTTGATGAAATCAGCACCAGAATCTGCTGCTGCATCGATCATTTTATATGCTAAATCAATGTCTCCATTATGATTAACACCAATTTCAGCAATAATTTTTACCTGACTCATTTAGATATAATTTTAGAAGGAACTCCAACCGAAATAACATTATCAGGTATATCTCTATGTACAACACTTCCTGCGCCAACCATTACATTTGAACCTATAGTAACCCCCTCAATAACCGTAGCACCAGCGCCAATAAAAGTATAATCTCCTACACTAACATTTCCGCACAATGTTACTCCAGGAGCAATATGGACATGAGCTCCTATTCTACAATCATGTTCTACAATTGCCCCACTATTTATTATAGTATTTTCGCCAATTTTAGCTCCTACTTGAATAATCGCATAGGTGTTAACAAAACACCCTTCCTTAATTTCAACTAAATTTGAAATATTTGCTGTGGAGTGAAAAACTGTTTCAATATTTCCTTTCTTATTCTTTATGAACTGAAAAACTTTGCTTCTTATGAGATTATCACCGATACCAATTATGAATTTTGACTTAGGGAAAAAATCATCAGTACAATCTGATTCATTACCCATGTATTTCAATGAAAAAGGATTTTCATGATTAGCAGTATCCTGAAAATATCCTTCAACTTTTAAGTCTATTGATTTAACTGCATCTAACAAGACACGACCGTGTCCTGAATAACCCATTAAGTATGTTTTTTTATAGCCTTGCACTACTAGGTATATTTACAATCCTTTCTTCTAGGTAAAGTGAGTTTTTTTGATCATCCCTAAAACAATTTTCATACATAGGAAGCTTAAACAATAAATTCCAAATGGGCCTTGTCATGACAGAGTTCTCGTTTGTATACTTTAAAAATTCATCTCGCTCTTCTCGATTATCTAAACACACACTAAACAACCAATGATTCCATAAATTGCTATCGATTGGATTGATTAATTTAATGGAACTGGAATCAAAAAATTTCTGATATTTTATGAATATTTCTTTTTTAGATTCTACAATTGACGAAAAAGATTCTAACTGAGCCAAGGCAATACAAGCATTAACATTAGGCATCCGAAAATTGTACCCTAATGAATCATGGAAAAATTCCCAGCTATGTTTCACTTTTGCAGTTGTAGATAGATGTTTAGCTTGATTAGCTAAAGATGCTATGTTTGAGCATACCAGACCACCCCCGCCAGCTGTAATAATTTTATTTCCATTGAAGCTAAAGGCGTTTATGAGTCCAAAACTACCTGCATATTTATTATTTGATTGACTTCCAAAAGCCTCTGCAGCATCTTCCACTATCGGAATAGTCCATTCATTACATAAG
>MDSV01221926.1_pt1 | contig 15614 bp, 16 predicted proteins | sample 810851 | NCBI WGS metagenome assembly MDSV01 (sample SAMN05326640, study PRJNA326480) | marine metagenome | isolation source: seawater | place: Atlantic Ocean: North East | collected 2012
AAAGCCAGTTTTGATAAGGCCAATCGCTCATCGATCAAGAGTTTCCGTGGCCCAGGCGAGACAGAAGGTCTTAAAATATTAGAAGCAGTAAAAAGCAAAGTAGGCGTGCCTGTTATTACAGATATTCATACACCTGAGCAAGCAGATCGTGTTGCTGAAGTCTGCGATATCGTACAAATTCCAGCGTTTCTTGTGCGTCAAACTGATTTAGTAACAGCGATCGCCAAAGCGGCACAAAAGCACAAGCGTCTTATCCATGCGAAAAAGGCTCAGTTTTTAGCGCCTTGGGATTGTAAAAATATTATTGATAAAATTGTTGAGGTAACAGGTGAGAATACAGTGATCTTGTGCGAGCGTGGCACATCATTTGGTTACAACAACTTAATTGTGGATCCATTAGCGATCCCTGAAATGAAAAAATTAGGGTGCCCAGTCTCGGTTGACGCCACACATGCTGTACAACTACCGGGGGCTGATCCTCGTACGCAAGGTGCCTCAACAGGTGGTCGCCGTGACGGTGTTGCTATTGTGGCTAAGTCTTGTGTCGCAGCGGGTGCGGATGCTGTGTTCTTGGAGTTTCATCCAGAACCAGATTCTGCCAAATGCGATGCACCATGTTGTTTGGCGCTTGATGATGCAGAGAAACTTGTCAAAACATTAGTTAATATTAAAAAAGCCGTTTCCTAATTTTAAACAAAGGAGCTTATCATGGCTAAATTAAAACCTGGCATTGTCTGGGGTGATGATTACAAAACTTTATTGAAAGCATGTAAAGAAGGGCAATACGCTCTGCCAGCTGTTAATGTCGTCGGTACAAATGGAGTGAATGCTGTTCTTGAGGCCGCAGCTAAGAATAAATCAGAAGTGATTATTCAGCTATCTAATGGTGGCGCACAATTTTATGCAGGAAAAGGCTTGCCAGATACACATCGTGCCATGGTGATGGGGGCTGTTTCAGCGGCGCAACATGTCCATTTGATGGCGAAAGAATATGGTGTGGCGGTTGTTCTAAATACAGATCATGCGAATAAAAAACTGATCCCATGGGTTGAAGATTTAGTGACCTATGGAGAGGCGTTTTTCAAAAAGAATGGCTATCCATTGTTTTCATCACATATGATTGATTTATCAGAGGAGGCTATTGAAGATAATCTAGCGACATCAGCCCGTATTTTAAAGCGTGTTGTACCGTTGGGCATGAGTATTGAGATCGAGCTGGGTGTGACAGGTGGCGAAGAAGACGGCGTCGGCTCTGATGAAATTGATAATGATAAGCTATATACCCAGCCTGAAGATGTGTTACAGGCCTATAAGACATTGGCCCCAATAGGGCATTTTTCTTTGGCAGCATCTTTTGGGAATGTGCACGGTGTATATTCGCCAGGGAATGTTCATTTACGTCCAGAGATTTTGAAAAACTCACAGGAGCTGGTTGCGCAAACGATGGGTTTAGGTAAAAACCCGCTCGACCTCGTTTTCCATGGCGGTTCAGGGTCTGAAAAGGCTAAGATTGAAGAATCACTTGGCTATGGCGTTTTTAAAATGAATATTGATACAGACACGCAATTTGCTTTTGCGCATGCGATTGGTGACTATGTGAAGGCAAATGATAAGGCCTTTGCCTATCAGATCGATCCTGAGACAGAAGCGCCTTACAAGAAGCAGTATGATCCACGTGTTTGGCTGCGTGTTGGCGAGCAGGCGATGGCTGTGAGACTGGATGAAGCGTTTAAGGATTTGCGTTCTGCTGGAAAAACGCTGATAGACTAAAAAAAACCTTGCAATTTGATGTGAGCAGGGGTAATTATGCCCATTGAAATAGATCGGGATACGATCAATAAGAATTTACGGAGATAAAAATGAAAAAAGACATCCACCCAGAATACCACTTCATCAATATTGAGATGACAGATGGTACGAAGTATCAAACACGCTCTACTTGGGGTGCAGAAGGCGATACAATGCGTCTTGATGTTGACTCTAAATCACACCCAGTTTGGACTGGTGGTGGTACACGTGTGATCGAAAAAGGTCAGATGAAAAAATTCCAAGACAAATATGCTGGTTTTGGCCTTGCCGAAGAAGACGCATAAAGCTATCTTATTTACATGAATAAGTGGATTTACATTTTTGCGAGCGTGTGTGTTATATCAGTCGCTATGGTTATGGCCGCTTATTCTCCTGCTGAATCTCAACAAAAAAGATCCGCTAGCTACATGATTGCTGCTGAGCAAGGCAATTTTATTTGGCGTGTTAATGTATCAGATGGTTCCGTATCTTTTTGTCAAAGAGAGTCGGTAACAACGTCTAATCCTGAATATTTGGCACGTATTAAGCCGATATGTTCTTCACCGTCTGCGCCTGCTGCGCATTAATTATACACGTAAAATTGATTTACCTGCATACACCGCTGATAGACCGAGCTCTTCTTCAATTCGAATAAGCTGATTATATTTGGCTATTCTATCAGAGCGAGAGAGTGAGCCTGTTTTAATCTGGCCGGCATTGGTTGCAACGGCTAAGTCTGCAATAGTGGTGTCTTCGGTTTCGCCTGAGCGATGCGATAATACAATGCCCATACCAGCACGTTTTGCCATTTCAATCGCTGCTAAGGTTTCTGTTAATGTGCCGATCTGATTAACTTTTACTAAAAGACCGTTCGCTGCATTGCTTTCTATACCTTGCGCTAAGCGATTTACATTGGTCACAAATAAATCATCACCAACAAGCTGCATATGTTTGCCCATGGCTTCAGTAAGGTTTTGCCAGCCCAGCCAGTCATTTTCGTCAAGGCCGTCTTCAATTGAGCAGATAGGGTAATTGGCAACAAGTTTTTCGTAATATTTAATCATGCCCTCGCTGTCAGTCACGATTTTTTCACCTTTAAGATGGTATTCGTTCTTCTCAAAAAGTTCTGTGGCAGCGACATCCAGTGCGATCATAATGTCTTTACCTGCTGTATAGCCTGCTTTTTTAGTGGCCTCCATAACGAAGTCTAATGCCTCGCGAGAGCTTTTTAGATCAGGGGCAAAGCCACCTTCGTCCCCAACGGCTGTACTATGGCCAGCTTTACCTAGCAGTGCTTTGAGGTTATGAAATATTTCAGCACCAATTTGGATTGCTTCACGGACAGAAGAGGCCGCCACAGGCATAATCATAAACTCTTGAATATCGATGCCGTTATTGGCATGAGCGCCACCATTGATGATGTTCATCATAGGAACTGGTAGTACATGAGCAAAGCTGCCACCAACATATTTATAAAGCGGTAAACCACTTTCTTGCGCCGATGCTTTTGCAACGGCCAAGCTGACGCCGAGTAGGGCGTTCGCACCATATTTCTTTTTGTTGTCTGTGCCGTCTAATGTAATAAGCGTTTCATCAATATCGTTTTGATCTGTAGATTCTAAGCCGACAATGCCTTCATATAACTTACCATTGACCGCTGCAACGGCTTTTGTAACACCTTTGCCTAAATAACGTTTTTTATCACCATCTCTAAGTTCTACGGCCTCGTGAGCGCCTGTGGATGCCCCAGAGGGTACAGCAGCACGGCCAAAAGCACCGCTTTCCAAATATACGTCTACCTCAACTGTGGGGTTGCCACGGCTATCTAAAATTTCTCTAGCATGAATGTCGATAATAGCGCTCATTTTTTATGATCCTCTCAAAATGTATTTGTAATAGGCTAAGATGAAACGCAAGACTCTTCAAGACGCTCTACAACAAAAAAATATAAAACCCATTGAATCTTAAAGAGAAAAACCCCTTGACCCCCAGAATCGAATGTGATTCGATGGAGTATGGGTAAATTACACGCAGTTAAGCAAGGATTTAGTATTAAACATGTGCCAGCCTTTTTGGTTTGTGCGCTTTGCTTTTATTTTGCCTATCATCTCATGCAAGGTCAGCGTTCAGTCTGGTCGTATTTTTCTAATAGAACTGTGATTGAGCAAAAGCAGGCGGAAATCAAAGTGCTGGATCAGGAAAATAAGGCACTAGAGGCGAATGTCGTAAAGTTACGTGTGGCAACTATAGATGTTGATTATCTTAAGGAACGTGCCCGTCATATGCTCGGTTATACCGATCCTGACGAAATTATACTTATCACGAAATGAAAATTGAAAATCATGGTCGGGGTGAGAGGATTCGAACCTCCGGCCCCCTGTTCCCAAAACAGGTGCGCTAACCAGACTGCGCTACACCCCGAACCAAGAACTCTCTTTTAGTCAATTCTGATCCAGCTGTCCAGAATTTCTTTTGCTTTTCTTTTTTTTAGAGCATAAAGTCTTTTTATATGGGATCTGACAGTTCAAAAGCATGGCCTGAGCTCATGGCTAAGGCACAAAAAGGCGATAAATTTGCCTATAATCGTTTGCTATCAGAAATCCTGCCTTATATTCACAATGTTTTATATAAAAAAATTAGTAAAAAAGAAGCTATAGACGATATTGTTCAAGAGATATTGATATCAGTGCATAAGTCTCGTGCAACTTACGACTCATCAAGGGCTTTTAAACCTTGGCTACATGCAATTATTTCATATAGAAGTATGGATTATTTCCGTAAGCATTATGCTAAAAGATCGCAGCAAGTCGAAAATATTGATTTCACGGCTTTCGAGAATGATTTTGTAACCAATAGCGATCATGCTGGCGAATACATAGATATAGAAAATGCCTTGGATAGTTTGCCAAAGAAGCAACGAAAAATATTTGATTTAATGCGCATTAAGGGTTTTACAGCGCAAGAAGTTGCCGACAAAATGAATATGTCTGTTTCGGCTGTGAAAGTGTCTGTACATAGAACAGCGCAAAAATTGGAAGAGAAATTAAAGTAAAAAAACATGACTGAATCACGAGATATTATAAAAGAGTTATGTGATGATTTACGGCCTTGTAAGCCTTTGTCACACCCCTTGTTGCGTATGGGACCTTGGGTTGTTCTGAGCTTGATATTTATGATGATAATGGCCGTTAAAGTGATAGGTTTGCGGCCCGATTGGTATGAAATGCTTATGTATGATCGCCAGTTTCAAATAGATATTGGTTTGGCGACATTTTTAGGCATTAGTAGTGCATTGACGCTGGGATGGGTTAATTTGCCTGATATGCGCCAGCAATCTTGGGTGATGGCGATACCTGCTGTGGCGCTTGTTCTGTTTTTACTGAATATCATTTTTAATATAGCGACGGCCGATTATAGCCAAATATATGAGGTTCGTATGGGGAGTTTCTCTCATTGTGCCTTGATCGTCGGCTTGCCATTGGTTGCTTTAGTCTATTTGGTGCGAAAGGGTTGTCCCTCATGTCATAAGCGCTCGGCTTTGTTCGCTATTATGACTGTTACGGCATTAGGCTGGGTAGGGCTAAGGTTTACATGTGTGGTAGATAATGTTGCACAGAATTTTATTATTCAATTCTTGCCTTTTGTTCTAATTGGCCTCATTCTAAGTGTGTTCTCAGATAAATTCTTTAGATGGTAAAATAAATGTCATTCAGCGTTAAAATATATAGACCCTCAAGAAATGCTATGCAATCAGGTCAAGCAAAGACAAAAGCATGGGTGTTAGAGCCTGATTTATTGTCTGCTCGTATTCCAGAGCCTTTGATGGGGTGGCAGTCTTCTGAGGATACGCTTAATCAGATACGTCTTAACTTTGCATCCGCTGAGGAAGCTGTTGAGTTTGCTAAACATAAAGGCTGGTCTGTAACGTTGGAAGATCCGCACAATAAAAAAGTAAAGCCCCGCTGCTATGCAGATAATTTCAAGTAATTTCGGGTTTGCAATTCATTAACCCTTCTTCTATATATTAAAAATCTTAAACGGCACGCGCCCTTAGCTCAGCTGGATAGAGCACCCGCCTTCTAAGCGGACGGTCGCAGGTTCGAATCCTGCAGGGCGCGCCACTTCTTTCTTTTTACTTTGCGCATAAAAAAAGTCCGAAAAACCATTGAGATTTCTCGGACATATAGCGGTAATAGAGGGTGTGTTGATGTGTATATAACAAGATATCTGGAAATTTTGCAAGTAAAAAAGTAACATTCATATAGATTTGTTGTATATTTTTGTAATTATGTTATTTTTAGCGGGGTTGTTTTTCCTTTGGATTCAATTAACTATATAGTTCTGCTGATATAGAAAGATTTTATGGATTTATTTACCTCTATCGTTGTTTTTCTCCTGTTGTGGTGGACTGTTTTATTCGCCGTGCTGCCTTGGGGTGCTCATCGTGATGATGATACACCAGAAGGGCAGGTTGTATCGGCGCCGAAAAATCCACATATTAAACAAAAATTTATTATCACAACCCTTATCGCTCTTGTGCTTTTGGCAATTATCGCTACGCTCATACATTATGACGTTATGGATTTTAGAGCAGCGGGTTATCAACTGGCCAAAGATGATTTTAAATAAAATCTTCTTTATAGCTCTGTTAGGAGTTGTCGTCCCAGCGCACGCTCAGACAGTGATTGTTGAGAATGACCCTTGCAAATATTTTAATTTTACGCAAGCGGATGAAGGCGTGCCTTCGGTTGATTATGTACCAAATGTTGATGCCTATGGTCTGGCTGTTGTGCCCGCAGATTTAGCTGGATCTCAACCGATTACGCTGCCTGAAACAATAAGTTTTCCGCTAAGTGTCGATTTGGCTGAGCGCTTACAGACAAATTTACCAGATGGGCTTGAATTGCTGCCTAATTTAGGTGAGGTTAGTGTTGATACGAAAACAGGTCAGGCGTATTTTAATGGCAGTGAAATTACATCCGGTTTAGAAAAAGTTTGTAAAGATATTGCTTTAGAAAATGACAATAAGTCACTGATTAAAATAGATAAAAATGAGATAAAAAAAGAAACTTTAGAAGAGAAGTTGCCCAATGACCAAGCAGAATAAAACAGCCATCACCCCTACAAGAGACGAAGACTTTCCTGAATGGTTTCAGCAGGTCGTGAAAGCGGCTGATTTGGCAGAAAGTTCTGCTGTGCGTGGGTGTTATGTTATTAAGCCAAATGGCTATAGTATTTGGGAGATTATTCAAAAAGAGCTTGATGCACGAATCAAGCGTGAAGCGGTTAGAAATGCATATTTCCCGCTACTTATCCCACTTGGCTATATTGCTAAAGAGGCGGAACATATTGATGGCTTTGCTAAAGAATGTGCGGTGGTAACGCATCATCGTTTAGAAAGTGATGGTAAAGGCGGCTTGCAGCCAGCAGGTGAGCTAACGGAGCCTTTCGTGATAAGGCCGACTTCCGAGACAATTATTGGTGAATCCATGGCAAAGTGGGTGAATTCCTATCGTGATTTGCCGCTTAAGCTTAATCAATGGGCAAATGTGATGCGTTGGGAGATGCGCCCACGTGTTTTCTTGCGTACAGCAGAATTTCTATGGCAAGAAGGGCATAATGCTTTTGCAACAGCCGAAGAAGCGAATGCTGATGCGCTGAAGATGCTGGATGTTTATGAAGAAGTTTTGCGTGACGTGCTGGCTATCCCAGGTATTAAGGGCGAGAAAACGGCGGATGAGCGTTTCCCTGGCGCTGTTGCTACCTATACTTATGAAGCGATGATGCAGGATGGTAAGGCATTGCAAAGCTGTACGTCACATGATTTGGGGCAAACCTTCTCAAAAGGCTTTGATATTAAGTATCAAGACAAAGATGGTGGCGAGAAGCACGCTTGGACAACAAGTTGGGGGCTTTCTACACGCACAATTGGCGCACTTATCATGGTGCATTCGGATGATGATGGTTTGAAATTGCCGCCACGGGCTGCGGAAACGCAAGTTGTGGTCATTCCTTTTATAAAAGATGAAGCGGATCGTCAAAAATTAGAAGAATATTGTGACTCTGTTGTTGTTCAACTTGAGGCGCAGGGAGTACGTGCTGTTTTGGATGCCTCTGATGGTCGTGCGGGTGATAAAATCTGGACACATATAAAACGTGGAACACCTGTACGTGTGGAAATAGGTATGCGTGAGATGGAAGAGGGCTCTTTAACCTTTACAAGGCGTGATATTGGCAGGGATAGTAAGCAGACCGTACCTGTGGATAACTTTGTGGATAATTGTGTGGATATCTTAGATGAGATGCATAATTATATGTACGAGCAGGCAAAAAACCTTTTAGATCAGAGTATTGTCGATATTTCTTCATTTGATGAATTAGAAAAATATTTTAATGATCCTAGAAACAAAGGTTTTGCAAGGATGGACGTCTCTTGTTTGGGGGACACAGCGTGTCAGCAAATAATGAAAAATTATGCACTTACACCACGTTGTATTCCATTTGTCGATAAGGGTAAAAAAGTGATTATTGGAAAGTCTTACTAGATGAAAGGAAAGTTCATGAGATATGCGTTTTTGATAGTTTTGTTAACGATATTTAGTTTTCCTGCTATTGCTGCAGATAAAGATGTTTATGACCGTGTCATGAAAACAGGCGTAATAGAATGCGGATATTTTATTGAACCGCCTTTTACCATGAAAGATGAGGCAACAGGCGAGTATAGTGGCATTTCTGTTGAATTAATTGAACAAATTGCTAAAGATTTAGGTTTGAAAGTAAAATGGAAAGAGCAGATCAGCTTTGCTACATTCCCGCAAGATTTGAATAATAATAGATATGATATGGTTTGTGGCAGTATTTTTGTTATGCCGAGGGCTGGTGCTATAGATTATACCAAGGCTTACTCATACGCTTCAATGTATGGTTACGTAAAGCCAGAAGACACTGCTTTTGATAAAAAGTTCAAAGATATTGATTGGTCAAAGGTAACTATCGCAGGCTTGGATGGCGAAGGAGCAACAGGTGCTGCCCAAAAGCTTTTGCCGCAAGCTAGAATGAATGTATTGCCACAGTTATCAAACATTTCTGAGATGTTGCTAACTGTAGCAACAGGTAAGTCGGATATAGGTTTTGTTTTACCATCAGTTTTTGATGATTTTAATAAGGCTAACCCCAATAAATTAAAAAAAGCTTCTCTGGATAAACCGCTATATACCTATGAAGTAACTTTCGGTATCGCCAGAGAGCAAGACGCTTTTAAATCAATGATAAATAACGGTATTAGACAATTATCGACTTCAGGCGAACTGGCTTCAATATTTGAAAAATATGATCCTAAACACTATTTTGACTATCCTCAAATAAATAAGCAGGCCAATTAATGTTTAATCCTTTTGAAAGAATGGTGGCTTGGCGTTATTTGCGCGCGAAAAAAGCGGAGGGCTTTGTCTCTGTTATTGCGGGGTTTTCATTCCTTGGTATCATGCTCGGTGTTGCGACATTGATTATCGTGATGTCGGTGATGAACGGTTTTCGGGCCGAACTTATTGGCCGTATCTTAGGTTTAAATGGCCATATTTCTATCTCTGCAGTGCAGGGCGATTTGCCAGGCTATGATGCTATAAGACAAGAAATTCTTAAAATTAACGGTGTTGTTGATGTGATGCCAAGCATAGAAAAACAAGCTTTGCTTTCAGTGAATGGTGCGGCGACAGGTGTCATGCTGCGTGGTATCTCTGCGGCTGATTTTGCTGAAAAGAAAGAGCTTTATGAAGGTATTGTTACTGGCGATATAGCGAATTTTAATGATACGACGATTGCCGTAGGGTCGGAACTGGCCAAAAGCCTGAATTTAGCCATTGGTTCTCAATTAACGATTATAAGTCCTCAGGTAAAAGCTGGTCCATTTGGTGCGGTGCCTCGCTCTCGGAGTTATACAGTTGGGCTGGTTTTTGATGTCGGTATGTATGAATATAATCGCGGCTTCATTTTTGTGCCACTTGATGAAGCGCAAAAATTCTTCCAAATGCCGAATAAAGTTAGTTTGTTAGAGGTGACAACGCCTAATCCCGCTCATTTAGATGAGATCAAGCGAGCGATTATTAAAGCGATGCCTCCCTCAATCCGTATTAGCGATTGGCGTGATACAAATCACAGCTTTTATAATGCGCTGCAGGTTGAACGTAATGTGATGTTCTTGATCTTGACGCTGATCATTATCGTGGCAGCATTCAACATTATTTCTTCAATGATTATGCTGGTGAAAGACAAGTCAAAAGATATTGCCATTATGCGCACAGTCGGGGCTGGACGTGGCTCTATTTTGAAAATATTTATCCTCACAGGCTCGCTTATTGGTTTTATGGGCACGTTCTTTGGCGCAGGTTTGGGGATAGCTTTCGCCTTGAATATTGAATCTGTTCGTGAGTTTTTAGAAGGTTTAACAGGTACAGAGTTATTTTCAGCTGAGATTTACTTCTTATCACAATTGCCTGCAGTCATTGAGTGGTCAGAGGTTATAGGGATCGTTGGCATGGCCTTATTCCTGTCTTTGGCGGCAACATTATATCCTGCGTGGCGTGCTTCACGCTTAGATCCAGTTGAGGTATTGCGCTATGAGTAAGGATTTAATGCTCTCAGTTAAAAATTTGAAGAAAACCTATGAGCAAGGGCGTAATAAGTTAGAGGTGCTCAAAGATGCCTCTTTCTCACTTCGTAAAGGCGAGTGCGTTGCGCTCATTGGCCAGAGTGGGGCGGGTAAATCTACTTTGCTCCATTGTGTGGGGTTACTAGATCAGCCGACATCAGGCACAATTCTGATTAATGACCAAGATGTTAGTCATCGTAATGATAAGGATCGCACATTAATTCGTCGTAATGTGATTGGTTTTGTTTATCAATTTCATTATTTACAGCCTGAGTTTACGGCACTTGAAAATGTAATGATGCCACTCATGATTGCTAAACGCCCGAAGGTTGAGGCTCGCCAAGAGGCGGAGTCTATTTTAGAACTTATGGGATTAAAAGACCGTATGGATCACCGCCCTGCAAGACTTTCAGGCGGCGAACAACAACGTGTGGCAATTGCCCGTTCATTAGCTAATAGTCCGAAAATATTACTCGCTGATGAGCCGACAGGCAATTTAGACGAGGCTACAGCAGATAAAATATTTGGTCTTTTAATGGATGCTGTCAAAGCACGAGGCGTTTCAGCATTGATTGCCACGCATAATCAACAGCTAGCCGCCCGTATGGACCGTGTATTAACACTGGAAAAAGGCTATTTAGGCGTTTAAATCTCTGGTCTAGTGTTCTAGTATCAGGCTATGTCCCAACAACAAGCACAATTTGTTCATTTGCATGTGCATTCTGCCTATTCTTTGGCGGAAGGGGCTATTCGTACCAAAGAGCTTATAGGTCTTTGCCAAGAGCAAGACATGCCAGCGGCGGCTGTAACGGATACGAACAATCTCTTTGGTGCGCTTGAGTTTGCCATGGCGGCAAAGCAAGGCGGTGTGCAGCCTATTATTGGCTGTCAGTTAAGTTTTGGTCACGAGCGTCACGAATTAGTTTTGTTAGTGCAAAATGAACAAGGCTACAAAAATCTCTCGGCGATTGTGTCTCGTGCTTATTTAGAAGATAAGGAGCAGGTTGAGGCGAAGGCTTCCTGGGATGATTTAGAAATATACCATGAGGGCCTTATCTGCTTGACGGGTGGCTTAAAAGGGCCTTTATGCCAGTATTTACTGCATAATCAAGCAAAAGACGCTGAAACAACGCTAAAAAAGCTGAAAAAGATATTTGGTGATCGTTTGTATGTAGAGCTACAACGGCATGATTTGCCAGAGCAGGATCGTATAGAGCCGCAACTCATTGATGTAGCCTATAAACACAATGTTGGCTTGGTTGCGACCAATGATGCTTATTTTGCCGATCGATCTATGCATGAGGCGCATGATGCACTTTTATGCATAGCGGAAGGTCGTTATGTAACGGAAGCAGATCGTCGTAAGGTAACGCCGGAGCATTATTTTAAATCTGAACAAGAGATGTTAAAGCTTTTTGAGGATATTCCAGAAGCAACAGCAAATACGATACAAATTGCTCAAAGATGTTCGTTTTTATTGAAGCCGATAAATCCAATTTTGCCAGCATTTCCAACAGATGAGGCACGTACAGAGGTTGAGGAATTAAAAGCACAATCTTTAGAAGGACTTGAATGGCGTTTAACTAATTTTGTTTTTCCTGAGGCAGAACAGGGGGCTGATTTTGAAGAGATCGCCAAACCCTATCGTGAGCGTTTAGACTTTGAATTGAACGTCATTAACGAGATGGGGTTTCCAGGGTATTTCTTAATCGTATCGGACTTCATTGTCTGGGCAAAAGAACAAAATATTCCTGTAGGGCCTGGGCGTGGTTCTGGTGCTGGTTCTGTTGTGGCATGGGCACTAAAGATTACTGATCTTGACCCTTTAAGATTTAATCTTCTTTTTGAGCGTTTCCTGAATCCAGAACGTGTATCAATGCCCGATTTTGACGTCGACTTTTGTCAAGATCGCCGTGATGAAGTGATCCGTTATGTTCAAGACAAATACGGCTATGATCGTGTGGCGCAAATTATCACCTTTGGTAAATTACAAGCCCGGGCGGTTGTGCGTGATGTAGGGCGTGTATTGCAAATGCCTTATGGTCAGGTTGACCGTATCGCCAAAATGATCCCGAGTAATCCTGCTAATCCAGTGACACTGCAAGAAGCCTTGGATCAGGATAAGGATTTACGCTCAGAAATTGATCGGGAAGAAGCGTCTCGTAAATTGATTGATATTGCCTTAAAACTGGAAGGATTATATCGCCACGCATCCACACATGCTGCTGGGGTTGTGATAGGGGACAGGCCTCTTCAAGAACTTGTGCCACTTTACCGTGATCCTCGTTCTGATATGCCTGTGACGCAGTTTAACATGAAATATGTCGAGCAAGCTGGGCTTGTGAAATTTGATTTCTTGGGCTTAAAGACGTTAACGGTTATTCAAAAAGCTGTTGAATATATTAAAAAATCTAAAGGTGAAGATATCGATATTCTTAAAATCCCGTTTGAGGATGTCGAAACATTTGAAATGCTCAAAGCGGGCAATAATACAGGTGTTTTCCAGATGGAGAGTGCTGGTATGCGTGATTTAGGACGCCAAATGAAGGTGTCTCATTTTGAACAGATTATCGCTCTTGTTGCTCTGTACCGGCCTGGGCCAATGGAGAACATCCCTAAATATATTGCCTGCTTAAATGGCACGGAAGAACGTGATTTTATGCATCCAGTGCTGCAGCCGATCTTGGAAGAGACATACGGGATTATGATTTATCAAGAGCAGGTGATGCAGGCGGCACAGCTTCTAGCAGGTTATACACTTGGTGCTGCGGATCTATTGCGTCGCGCCATGGGTAAGAAAATTCAATCTGAAATGGATGCCCAACGTAAGCTTTTTGTCGACGGGGCAAAAGCGATGCACAATGTTGGTAAAGACCAAGCCAATCATATTTTTGACCAAATTGCCAAATTTGCTGGTTATGGCTTTAACAAAGCGCACTCAGCGGGGTATGCGTTGGTGGCTTATTGGACGGCATGGCTAAAAGCCCGCTATCCAGTGGAGTTTATGGCCGCTTCAATGACTCTTGATAAAGGCAATACAGATAAATTGGCAGTCTTTAAACAGGCGCTTGATCGCATGGAGATTGAGCTTTTACCACCAGATGTAAATCGTTCTGGCGTTGACTTTGAGGTAGAAAATGATGCTGTCCGTTATGCATTGTCAGCACTTAAAGGTGTTGGGTCATCGGCAATGGAGGTTGTTGTTAAGCAACGTAAAGAGAATGGTGAGTATAAAGATATCTACGATTTTGCCGAGCGTTCAGTCGCTGGCATGAATAAAAAACAGCTCGAAATGTTAACATCTGCAGGTGCTATTGATAGTATCCATGACAACCGTGCACAAATATATGAAGCGGCTGAAATGTTAATGCGCTATGCGCAGAATACAGCCGCTGAGCGTGAATCTGGGCAGAATTCACTGTTTGGTGGTGGTGATGCAGCTATGGAGCTTACCAAACCGCCATTACCTGTTGTTCAGGATTGGGACCATTTAGACAGACTAAGCCATGAACATGCCTCAATCGGCTTTTTCTTGTCCGCCCATCCGCTTGATGGACGTGAAAAACAGCTTGAAAAGCTTGATATTACTAGTTTTATCGATTTAGAAGCCAAAATGCAGTATAAAAGCTCAATGCGCCTGCAAATGGCGGGTGTTTTGTTGAAAAAACAAGAGCGTATTTCAGCGAAATCAGGCAAAAAATACGCATTCTTATCGATGTCTGACCATACAGGCTTTTATGAAGTAATGATTTTCTCTGAAACCTTGGCGGCTGCGCGTGAGTTCTTAATTGAAGGCAATACATTGCTGCTTGTTGTTGATGTCGAGATGAAAGATGACCAAATGCGTCTTATGGGACAAATGGTCGGGCCATTGGATGATGCCGTGGATCGTACAACACAAAAATGTGAAATTGTTTTGGATCATGTTAACGGTATCGAACATTTAAAATCAGTTTTAGATCAAGAAGGTTCAGGACAAGTTAAACTTGGTTTGCGTATCAAGCAGGATAATAATAAATATGTGCGCATAGAATTAGATCAGCGTTACAATTTTACGGCCACAGGGCGTCGTGCTGTACAAAATACCGATGGCGTGGCTCAGATCATGGATTTATAAGATAGTATAATAATTTACATAATATATATTATCACTTTAATATTAGCTATATGAGGGATATCCCCTTTAAGATTAAAAGAGGTAGAATATGAGCACAGAAACACAATTCAATAAACTTATCTCTATCATGGCGCAGCTACGCAATCCTGAGGGTGGATGTTCGTGGGATTTGGCCCAAGATTTTAAATCTATAGCACCCCATACAGTGGAAGAAGCGTATGAAGTGCAAGACGCCATTGAGCAAGGCGATTTTAATGAATTGCGTGCAGAGCTTGGTGATTTGTTGTTTCAGGTTGTTTTTCACGCTCAAATGGCTTCTGAGGCCAATTTATTTACTATAGAAGACGTATTAAGCGATATTAATGAAAAAATGATCCGCCGACACCCGCATGTCTTTGATAAGGAGTGTAGGCTAACGGCAGAACAAGTTGAAGCACAATGGGATGAAATTAAGCGCTCTGAGCGTGCAGAGAAACAAAAACAGCCTAATTATTCAATATTGGATGATGTGACAAGATCACTGCCGTCCCTGCTCCGTGCTTCTAAATTATCAAAACGTGCGGCGCAGTCTTGTTTTGAATGGCCAACCATGGATGCACATATTGCTAAATGCCAAGAAGAGTTTGATGAAGTGAAAGAAGCGTTGGCTGAGGGTGATAAAAATCATTTAGCTGAAGAAATTGGTGATGTGCTGTTCTGTTTTGCTAATTTAGCGCGTGCCAATGGTATCAATCCCGAAGAAGCGCTACGCATGACCAATGAAAAATTCTATCGTCGTTTTTCAGGCGTTGAGAAAGATGCTAAGGCGATGAATAAGCATATTGATACCCTCGATTTAGATGAATATCTCAAATTGTGGAAAGATCAGAGGAAAAAAGAAGTTAAAAGCGCTGCTTAATTAACTATTGTTTAATATACATAATGTTAAGATATTCCAAGATTAGCTAGAGACATTGGGAGTTAGTTATGAATATTAAAGGTTTTTTTAAAGCTGTCGCATCCATTGGGAGCGGTGCAGCATTGGGTGCAATGGCAGGTGTAATTATTTTAGGGGTTGTAACA
>MDSV01098804.1_pt1 | contig 15607 bp, 12 predicted proteins | sample 810851 | NCBI WGS metagenome assembly MDSV01 (sample SAMN05326640, study PRJNA326480) | marine metagenome | isolation source: seawater | place: Atlantic Ocean: North East | collected 2012
CACATGGATCACCTGTTAATTTTTCTGGAAAGCTTTACGATGCACATTTTTATGGAGTTGATGAAGATACCGGTACTATTGACTACAACAAAGTAAGAGACCAAGCTTTGAAGGTAAAACCAAAAATGATTATTTGTGGTGCATCTGCGTATTCAAGAGATTGGGACTACAAAACCTTACGTTCTATAGCAGATGAAATTGGGGCACTTCTTTTGGCAGATATTTCTCATCCATCAGGCTTAATAGCTGGTGGAATATTAAATAATCCTCTTCCTCATTGTCATATTGTAACATCTACTACCCATAAAACTTTAAGAGGACCAAGAGGAGGAGTTATTATGATAGGAAAAGATATTGAAAACCCATGGGGCCTAAAATTTAAATCTGGTAAACTTAAAAAATTATCTTCTTTAATCGACTCTGCTGTTTTTCCGGGGATTCAAGGAGGTCCTTTAGAACACATAATTGCAGCAAAAGCAGTTGCTTTTAGAGAAGCCCAAGAAGATGAATATAAAATCTATATCAAAAATGTGGTAAAAAATGCTCAATTAATGGCAGAAGAAATGATTAATAAAGGATATAAAATTATATCTAACGGTACAGACAACCATTGTCTACTGATTGATTTAAGAAATAAAAATGTTACTGGAAAAGATGCAGAAAATTCGCTTGGGTTGGCAGACATAACCGTAAATAAAAATATGGTACCTTTTGATACGCAATCTCCATTTGTAACAAGTGGTATAAGAATTGGTACAGCTGCAATAACAACTAGAGGAGTATCACAAGAAGAAATTAAAGTTATTACTAACCTAATAGACCTAAGTATTAATAATTATCAAAACGAATCTGAATTATTTAAAATAAAAAGCCAAGTAAATGAGTTAATGAGCTCAAAACCTCTTTTTAAATGGTAACAAATATTAAAGCAAACAATCCGTCCTTAAAATCTTGGTTAGAAATATCTAAAGAAAGTGATTTCCCCATCCAGAATCTTCCATTTGGAATATATTCTACTAAAAACAAAACTAAAAGAGTGGGAGTAGCTATTGGTGACCAAATTCTTGATTTATCTCAATTGCTTGAACTTGGTTACCTAAATTCTTTATCCTTTTGTAAACATTGTTTTGCGAATGAATTTCTCAATAGAATGATGGGGCATGGAAAATTAGAAATCAGAGACCTTAGAAATAGAATTTCGGAATTACTTAATGTAGAAAATCCAGAGCTTTCTCAAAACAAAGAAGCCCTTAACAAAGTTTTAGACTTACAAATTGAATCTGAAATGCATTTGCCTGTAAAAATTGGAGATTATACCGACTTTTATTCAAGTGAACAACATGCATTTAATGTAGGTAGTATGTTTAGAGATCCTAACAATGCCTTGCTACCCAATTGGAAGCATATTCCAGTTGCATATCACGGCCGCTCTTCATCCATCATCCCATCTGGTCAGGATATTATTAGGCCTAAAGGACAACAGAAGCTGGACGACAACGAAAATCCAATATTTGGCGCTTCTAAACTTTTAGATTTTGAACTAGAAATGGGTTTTATAACTTTTGATGGGAAACCACTTGGTGAACAAATTACTACCACAGAAGCTGATAATTATATATTTGGAATGTGTTTGTTTAATGATTGGTCTGCTAGAGATATTCAAAAATGGGAATATATTCCCTTAGGTCCATTCCTTGCTAAAAACTTTGCAAGTTCTATGTCTTGTTGGATTGTAACCTTGGATGCATTAGAACCTTTTAGAACAGCTGGTCCAATACAGACTCCTAAAGTTCTTCCCTATTTAGAATATACAGATGATAAACATATAGATATAGACTTAAGCGTTTCAATTAAGCTTCCTAGTGGTGAGGAAAAATTGGTCACCCATAGTAATTATAAGCACATGTACTGGAATATGAATCAACAATTAGCTCATCACTCTGTAAATGGATGTAATATCAATTGTGGTGATTTACTAGCCTCAGGAACCATTTCAGGTCCAGAAGTTGGCTCATTTGGTTCAATGTTAGAAATTAGCTGGAGGGGTACCAAACCTATAACTATGCCAGACGGCTCGAAAAGAAAATTCATTCAAGACGGAGACTCCGTTATTTTTAGAGGTTCTGCTTTCAATAAAAACTATAAAATCGGTTTCGGTGAGCTCATATCAAAAGTTCTTCCTCCAAAATAAATTCAAAGTGAAAGAAGATTTAGAAAATAAAATGATTTTAAATGCCTACAGAGGGGTGTTAAGATCTATTAAATCTAGAAGATCTAAAGAAGAAACCAAAATTATACGTAAGGCATTTAATTTGGCAGTCAATGCTCATAGAAACGTAAGAAGAAAATCTGGAGAACCCTATATATTTCATCCTTTAGCAGTAGCAAGAATTTGTGGTGATGAAATAGGACTAGGAACTACATCCATTGTTTGCGCATTAATGCACGATACAGTTGAAGATACATCCATTACATTGAACGATATTGAAAGAATATTTGGAGAAAAAGTTAAATCCATAATTGACGGCTTAACAAAAATTTCGGGAGAATTTGACTTTAAAAGTTCCTCTCAAGCTGAAAATTTCAAAAAAATGTTTCTCACGATTCCTGATGACGTTAGAGTAATCTTAATCAAATTGGCAGATAGACTTCACAATATGCGAACTTTGGACTCCATGAAAGAGACAAAAAAACTTAAAATTGCATCAGAAACTTCCTATCTATATGCACCTCTAGCTCACCGATTAGGTTTTTTTTCCATTAAAACAGAACTGGAAGATTTAGCCTTCAAGTTTACCCACCCCATTGAATACAATTCTATTACAAAAAAGCTTGCTAAAACTAAAGCAGTTAGAGAACGTTTTATCCAAAAATTTTCTATTCCTATCAAAAAAGAATTAGAATCTCAAGGGTTTAAATACCAACTGAAAGCTAGAACAAAAGGGATTCCATCAATTTACAGAAAAACACAAGAAAAAGGAGTTGATTTTGAAGAAATTTTCGATGTTTTTGCATTGAGGATTATCCTTGATTCCAATGATGAAAAAGCAGATTGCTGGAAAGTTTACAGTATTGTAACCGATTTTTATATACCAAATCCTGAAAGGTTGAGAGATTGGATTTCCTACCCAAAACAAAACGGATATGAATCATTACATACTACTGTGATGAGTCCAACTGGGAAATGGGTAGAAGTACAAATTAGGACTACAAGGATGGACCAAGTTGCAGAAAAAGGATTGGCTGCTCATTGGAAATATAAAGAAAAATCACAAAATGATACTAGACTGGATAAATGGATTTCAGATGTGAGAGAAATCATGGAAAATAAGAGCAGAAATACTACAGAATTTCTTGATGATTTTAAAAATAATCTTTATAGCGAAGATATTTATGTATTTACACCTAAAGGAGATTTAATTAACCTACCTACTAAAGCAACTGCTTTAGATTTCGCATTTTCAATTCATTCTGACGTCGGTGCAAAATGTATTGGAGCTAAGGTAAATAGTAAATTAGTTCCTTTAAGTCAAACGCTTAGAAGTGGTGATCAAATAGAAATTTTAACATCTGAAAAACAAGTTCCAAAAGAATCGTGGTTAGAATTTGTAATTACTTCAAAAGCCAAGTATAAAATAAAACAATGCCTTAAAGAAGAACATAAGGAAATAGCTGCTAATGGAAAAGAAATACTAAAGAGAAAATTAAAAAATTTAAAAATTAATTACTCAGAAGATAATTTAAAAATTCTTTTAAAACATTTCAATTTTGACGAGCATCTTGAATTTTATTATCAAATTTCCAATGGTAATATCAACCTTGGAGAAATTAAACAAATTGGTGTAAAAGGTGGAGAGCTTTTTTTAAGTACATCTATCACAAAAAGTATAAAGAATACCTTTGAACATCTTGTCAAAAAAGTCAAGAATGGAAAGGGAGATGAAGATATTTTTATTGGAGACGAAGCAGACCCTAATTTAGATTATAAATTAGCTGCTTGTTGCAACCCTCTTCCTGGAGATGCTGTTTTTGGGTTTATTACGATTAATGATGGAATTAAAATTCATAGAAATAATTGTCCTAATGCTAAACAATTAAGATCCAACTATGCCTACAGAATTCTTTCTGCAAAATGGAAAAGCAAAAAAATAAATGCATTCATAACTGGTCTAGAATTTACGGGAATTGATGTTGTAGGAGTTGTAAAAGAATTAACTACCATTATATCAGAAGAGGAAGAAATCAATATGAAATCTTTGAACTTCGATACAAATGATGGGGTTTTTGAGGGCGAAATAATGCTTTATGTCTATGACAGAAGACATCTAGAAAAATTAATCAAGAAGCTAAAAAATATTAACGGAATTGAAAAAGTGGTAAGAATAGAATAATGTCAAAGTATTGTACTATTTTTATCTTTTAAAAATGTTAATTGGAAGAATTATCTGACATACAAGAAAGAGTAAGAAAAGTTTTCTCCAACTATTTAAGTGAAAAAGGGCATAGAAAAACACCTGAGAGATTTGCCATTTTAGCTGAAATTTATGGAATCAAAGGGCACTTTGACATTGAGGAACTTTATAAAAACATGAAAGAAAAAAACTACAGAGTAAGTAGAGCTACTCTTTATAATACTATAGAACTTCTGATTGATTGCGATTTAATTAAAAAACACCAATTTGGTCAAAATAGTTCTCATTTTGAAAAGTCATTTGAGTTTAAACAACATGATCACCTAATTTTAAACGATGGAGAAGTTATAGAATTTTGTGACCCTAGAATTCAAAATATTAGAAGAACTATTGAAGAAATTTACGATGTAAGTATTAGCGACCATAAATTATACTTTTACGGTAAAAAGAATTCATAAATGTTGAAAATTAATATTGATAAAAGATCTAACTTATTATGGGTGAATCTTGAGGGGAAATTAATTAATGAACAAGACAGTAAAAAAATTAGTGAGCAAATAATCAAAGAAATATCTAAAAAATATAACACTGTTATAATTAACTTGTCCAAATTAAATTATATCAATAGCTCTGGATTTAATAATTTTTTAAAAATACTAACTTCTTCAAGAAATTTAGGCGGAGATACTATTCTTTGTAATCCCAACTCTTTAATTGAAAAACTATTAATTACTACCAAATTAAATACTATTTTTAACATTCAATCTGAAATAGAAAATCTGGAAGATTTTTTGAATAAAAATTAATATGGCAGTAGATGTATTATTAGGTCTCCAGTGGGGGGACGAAGGAAAGGGAAAGATAGTTGATTTTTTAACACCAAAATACGATATTATAGCTCGTTTTCAGGGAGGACCTAATGCTGGTCACACACTAGAATTTGAAGGAATTAAACATGTTTTACACACCATTCCATCTGGAATTTTCAGAGACAATGTTATTAATGTAATTGGGAATGGAGTTGTAATAGATCCTGTAATTTTAAAAAATGAAATTGAACAACTTGAGAAACTAAATGTCAATGTTAAAGAAAAATTATTAATTTCTAAAAAAGCTCATTTAATTTTACCTACCCATAAATTATTGGATAAAGCTTCTGAAATTGCCAAGGGAAAACATAAGATAGGCTCTACTTTAAAAGGTATCGGACCAACTTACATGGATAAAACTGGAAGAAACGGTTTGAGAGTTGGAGATATTAAAAGTGAAGATTTTAAAGAAAAGTATAATCGCCTAAAAAATAAACATTTTGCACTATTAAAGGATTCTGATTTAATTAAGGGAATTAAAAGTTTAGAAAATGAATTTTTAGTGTGTATCGACTACCTAAAGAACTTTGAACATATAGACAGTGAACATTTTCTTAATAATGCCTCTGAAAATGGGAAAAAAATTCTTGCTGAAGGTGCTCAAGGAACTCTTTTAGATATTGACTTTGGAACTTATCCTTTTGTAACCTCTTCCAATACAATAACTGCTGGTACTTGTACTGGACTTGGAATTGCCCCAAACAAAATCCAAAAAATTGTGGGTATTTTCAAAGCCTACTGTACAAGGGTAGGTAGTGGTCCTTTCCCGTCAGAGTTACAAAATGAAGTTGGAGAAACTATGAGAAAAATTGGGCATGAGTACGGGGCTACAACTGGAAGAGAAAGAAGATGTGGATGGATAGACTTGCCTGCTTTAAAATATGCTATTATGATAAATGGAGTAACGGAACTCTCTATGATGAAAGCTGATGTTTTAGATTCGTTTGAAGAAATATATGTGTGTACTCATTATTTACAAGATGGAAAAGAAATAGACTTTTTTCCTTTTGAACTTTCAGACAATACCCAGCCAGTATTGAAAAAAATTAAAGGCTGGAATATGGACATTACTAAAATTGAAGAGGAAGTTGATTTTCCCGTTGAACTATCCAATTATATAAAATTTTTGGAGAAGGAACTTCATGTTCCAATAAGTATTGTTTCTGTTGGGCCAAATAGGTCGGAAACTATTATTAGATAATTACGTACTTTATTGTAAGAATTATCGTTCCAAATTTGATGAAACCCTATTTAATATTAATCTTCTATATTCTTTCTTCTTTCTTTTGCGAAATTCCCAGTCAAATAAAAAAGATAAATTTTACTTCTAAAGAAAGTAAAGGAATAGTAATTAATAATAAAAAATTACTCATATTATGGAAGGATGTTCAATTCAATCATAATGCTACTATTTTAAAATGTGATAGTGCCATTTATGAAAGAACCAATAATTCATTTATTGCCTATCAAAATATAGAAGTTAATGAAAATGACAGTGTTCAAATTTATGGTGACAGTATTCATTATTTCGGAGATTTAGAAACTGCATATATATATGGAAACGTAAAAGTAATTTCAGAAAAAATAACTATTTCAACAAATCAACTAATATATGATAGAAATCTCAAGCAAGTTCAATATAATCAAGGAGCTATCGTAAATGACATCAATAAAGGGTATACTATAGAAAGTAGAAAGGGAAACTTTAAGACCCAAAAGAAGTATGTTTTTTTCAGAGAAAATGTAGCTTTAGTTCATAAAGATTATAAAATATTTAGTGACAGTTTAATTTATCATACATCCAGTCAAAAATCTGATATAATTGGAAATGCAGAAATTCAAACAAACAATAGCCAGATATATTGTAAAAAAGGATGGTTTGATAATAAGAACAAAATAGCTTCATTTAAAGATAGTGTGGTCTTTAAAAATAAAAGTCAAATCCTCTATGCGGATAGTGTATTTTACAATGAAAAAAATGGGACGTCTTATGCGGAAGGTAACGTTGAAATAAAAGATGACACAAATAAGTTCATAATTAAAGGTAAATATGGTATTTTTAATGAAATAACTGATTCCATAAATGTCTGGGATTTTGCATCTTTTTTTCAATACAACAAAAAAGATACCATTCAAATTTATGCTGACCGTTTTTTAAGTTTTTCAGACTCCAGTAAAACTATTTTTATATGCTATAACAATGCTGTGATAAGTGGAAATATAATTCAAGGAGATTGTGACTCCATATATTATAATAAAAGTGATTCACTTTTAAAATGTATTAAAAACCCTGTGATTTGGATGGATAAAAACCAAATAATAGGAGACAAAATTGAATTTATAGCATTTGAAGGTAATATCTATAAAATGAATATTAAAAATAATTCCCAAATTATAACTAAAAGGGATAGTATTCACTACGACCAAATTAAAGGGGAAGAAATAGATGGTTTTTTTGAAAATAATGAGTTGAAGATATTAGACGTGAATGTCAATAGTGAAGCAATATATTACACACAAGAAGAAGGAGATACACTAGTTAATGAAGTTAATTTCATTTCTAGCGAATCTATGCGAATTAATATCGAAAATAATCGTATTGAAAATATCAAATTCACAGAAAATCCAAAAGGAAGAACTGAACCCTTAGATGGAGAAAATAATGGTCTATATTTGGATGATTTTAAAATCATCAAAAAAAGAACCTACTCAGAAAAATATTTCTCAGCAAAAGTAGATTCTCCAAATGGTAATTGAATCTTTTCTAAATTAGTTGTAATAAATGAATTAATATAAGTTGTAGATTCATTTAATGTCCCGTTTTCAACCAACTTATCAAGTTCATTAAAATGGTATATAGTAATGTTTCCATTTATAGAAAAAGCAACGTTATTTCTGTTTAGTAAGTCTAAGTCTAAATCATTATTTATTTCATTAATCCACCTAAGATGAGCATCTACCGATCTACCACACATTGGTGATCCCAAATATTGGGCACCTATAACTAAGATCTTATCTTTAAGAAATTTTAAATAACCTTCTAATTGTTCTCCATGAGATTTCCATGAACTTTTGAAATCATTAAAAGAACAGGTAATATTATTTTTAGTATATGAAGTTAAAGGCTTAGAAGAAATATAAACCCAAATTCTAGATTTATGATGTATAAGATCAAATATCATAAATCCGCAGCATTTGCAATTAACTCGGCAATATCTAAAACTTTAATTTTTTCCTCTTTTTCAAAATGTTTTACTCCGTCAGTCATCATGGTATTACAAAAAGGACAACCTGTTGCAATATAATCAGGATTAACTTCAATTGCATCTTGGGTTCTCTCTATATTAATTTCTTTATTGCCTTTTTCTGCTTCCTTAAACATTTGAGCTCCTCCTGCTCCACAACATAAACCATTGGCTTTAGATCTCTTCATTTCGGACAACTCAGAATCCAGCTTTTTTAATACCTCTCTCGGGGCTTCGTAAACCTGATTAGCTCTTCCTAGGTAACATGGATCATGAAATGTTATTTTTTTTCCTTCAAAACTACCGCCACCTTTCAATAATAATCTTCCTTCTCTTATTAATTGATTGATTAACTGTGTATGGTGAACTACCTCAAAATCAGCTCCTAAATCAGGATATTCATTTTTTAAGGTGTTGAAACAATGTGGACAACCTGTTACAATTTTTTGAATATTATATCCTTTAAGTAATTCTATATTTTGTATTGCTTGCATCATAAATGCAAATTCATTACCAGCTCTTTTAGCAGGATCACCCGTACAAGATTCTTCGGGACCTAAAACAGCAAATTTTATATTACAATAATTTAAAATTTTGACAATTGCTTTAGTAATTTTCTTAGCTCTATCATCAAAACTTCCTGCACAACCTACCCAAAATAAGATGTCTGGTCTTTCATTATTAGCAAGCATTTCAGTAACAGTTGGAACTTTTAGTTTGTTCATATGCTTATTCTTCAGCCCATTTTATTCTATCAACTTGCGAAAACTGCCATGGAGCACCATTATTTTCTATGTTAGTCAACATTCCCGTTAACTCTGAAGGAATTTTAGACTCTTCCATTACCAAATATCTTCTTAAATCAATAATTATTGATAATGGATCTATATTAACAGGGCATTCTTGAACGCATGCATTACAGGAAGTACACGCCCAAATTTCTTCTTCAGAAATATAATCCCCTAATAATGATTTATTATCTGTGTAGTCATTTCCATGTTTCCTTCTATTTCTTCCAATTTCCTCTAGCCTGTCTCTAGTATCCATAATGATCTTTCTAGGGCTGAGTTTTTTACCAGTTATATTTGCAGGACATGCAGAGGTACATCTTCCACACTCTGTGCAAGTGTAAGCATCCATTAGATTTTTCCAAGTTAAATCTTCTACATCTTTTGCACCAAATCTATCAGGTAATTTATTGTTATTTGAATCAATAGAAGCATAAGGATCAAAATTAGGATCCAACATTTTACTCACCTCTTCTTTTACAGAATTTAAATTATTAAAGGCTCCTTTTTCTGATAAATTACTGTAGTAAGTATTGGGAAATGCCATTAAAATATGAAAATGCTTTGAAAATGGGAGGTAGTTTAAAAAAGCAAAAACAACTAATATATGACCCCACCATCCAACTCTCTCTAAAAGAATTAATGTTGAAACTTCAAATTGATTAAAAAAGTAAGGAGCAGTGAAAGACGATATAATAAAACCAAAAGAACCAGACCCTTCTACGTGTGATTTTCCTTTTAGAAAAAGGGACTCATCAGCACCATTCATAGTAAATACACATATTAATAGAACAATCTCTAGATATAAAATAATGTTTCCATCTAATTTTGGCCACCCATTCATTTCAGACATTTGAAATTTAGGAACCTTTAAAAGGTTTCTTCTTGCTAAAAAAACCAATGTTGCTACAAAAGCTAAAACCGAGAGAATTTCAATCATATTTATTAGGAGAATATAAACACTCCCTAATTTATCCCAAAAAAAACGATGACTTCCTGTTAATCCATCTATGATTATTTCAACCAACTCTGTTGAAGTAAATAAAAATGCTACATAAATAAATAAATGAAAAATAGCGGGTAGAAATCTCTGAAACATTTTCTTTTGACCTAGGGCAATAAGAAGTGTGGTTTTCCATCTTTTTGCCTTTTGATCCGATCTGTTTAAAGGTTTTCCAATTAATACATTTTTCCTGATTTTAGAAATATTAAAACCAAAAAAACCAAATCCAAATAGTAAGACAACACTAAAAATAAATTGACTTAACATGAAAAATAAATTTAACAACTATTTTTCAAGAGAGTCTACCGCAAATTTCTTGAGTAACTTCTCATCTCTTGAATCTAAAATACTTTTATCCTTACCACCAAAAATACTAAATTGCACATATCTTTTAGGTTGTGTTTTAATATTTTCTAAAAGTCTGCTTGCCTCATTAATCATCGTATTTACAGAATAATACATTGTAGAATCTTTTATTAAATGAGTTAAAGTTCCGTCACCATTCTGAATATCATATAGTATCATATTTACCTCTTTAAGAGATTCTTTTGCATTTTCAATCGTAGAATTAATATCAGAGGACAAAAGAGTATCGGATAAATTAGAGGCATTTTTTAATATCTTATTAATTACTTCATTACTTTCTTTCAAATTATAGGTAACTGTTTTTACGTTAGAAACTATGTCACTTATATTGGATCTTTCTGATTTTACTAGACTGCTAATTTCTAAAGAAACTCTTTCCAAATTTCTTATAGAATTTTTAATCCCATCAAATGACGCATCTAGATTATCAGTATTTCTACTGAAAATAGCTTCAATTGTTTTAATTGCAGAATCTGCCGTACTAATTAACTCATTGGTTTTTTTCTCCAATGGGATTAGTCTTTCATTAATCTGATCTTCTAGCGCTAAAGAAACAGATGAAGGAATGGTGTCTTTAGATTTATGAAAATTCAAAGAATCTCCCCATGATATATCTAAATATGCACCTGAAAGCAAATCTGAATTAAGTAAGATGGTAGTTCCTTTTCTTAATTTTTTAATTTTTGGATTATTTAATTCAAATTCAACAATAATTGAATTGAAATTATTAGGATCAAAAGTTACATTAGTAATTATTCCCACTTTTAAACCGTTTAAATTGACTGGTCTACCTGTTGTAAGCCCTTCAGTATTAGAAAATTTACTGTAATAAATATACCTTGATTTCCATAATTCTTGGCCTTTAAGAAAGTAAGAACCAACCACTATGATCATGATTCCTATAGTAGAAATTATACCAATTAAAAATTGTTTTTTAGGAATATTCATTTTTTCATTTTACTGTTTAATCCAGTCTAATCTTTTTCCATCTTTAAAAGAAATTACAAAGGCAGACTCATATCCAGCTTTTTTTACTTCTTCTAATTGTTCATTAATAGTAGTTAAATTTGGAGTAAGACCATAAGTGTATTTATAAAATTTTCCACTAATATACACTTCTACATCTTTTAATCCATTAAAGTTTTCAGGAAGTATTGGAATTTTCACACTTGAAGTTGCAATTTGAACTTTATATATCTTTCCTTTTTCAGATTGAGTTTTTGTGGAATCTCGCATATTTTCATCATTAAATTTTGAAAGCGATTCATCAACATTATCGTATTTATTCTTATAGTTTTTAAAACCCTCAAAAAGATGATTAGCTAATTTTATTTGTCCAATTTTTGAAATTAAAAGTCTTTCATCTTTAGGATTAGATAAAAATCCAAGTTCTACTAGAACTGCTGGCATTGTTGCTCTGTATAACACCATGAATCCAGCTTGTTTTACTCCCCTGTCTCTTAATCCTAACTTTAATTTTGAATCTTTTTGAATAGCATTTGCCAATATCAAACTTTGATCTAGAAAAGCATTTTGACGCATAGAAAGTGCAATATAAGCATCCGGATCATTGGGGTCAAATTCTGAATATGTTTGCTGATTATTTTCTTCCATTAAAATAGCTGAATTTTCAAATTTAGCTACTTCTAAAGCTGCTTGTGACTTATGCAATCCAAGTACCCAAGTTTCAAATCCATGAGCAGAAGGAGATTCTATAGCATTGGCATGAATTGAAATAAATAAGTCAGCACCTATTTCGTTAGCTATTTTCGCTCTCTTTGCCAATCCTATAAACCGGTCATTGTCTCTTGTGTAAATTACCTTAACCTTTGGAAAATTCTTTTTTATTAAATCACCTAATAATAAACTCACTTTCAATACGACTGTTTTCTCGTAGTTATTATTAGGACTAATTGCTCCAGGGTCTTTACCGCCATGACCAGGATCAATTACAACAGTATTGATTCCTAAACCAGTTTGAGGGTAATTAGTTTGAATACTAAATACTAAAAGAAATAATAAGAAATTAACTCTTAAAATTAGTACCACTATATTTGTATAATTTTGTTTCAATTTTTTCGTTTGAAAAATAAATCTTCTTTTAAGTTAATCAAAAAAATATGATTGAACTTTTTATCAAATTTAAGTTCCTAGAGGGGTTATTGAAAGAATATTTTAGGCTATTTATACTCTTCACTGTGTTAATAAACAACTCTAACGCTTTTTGTCAGAAAGACAGTACTCGTCAAATATCTAGCCAATTAGAAAACACCTTAAATTGGAATGCTAAAGACTCTATCATATTAGATATGAAAAATAAACAGACTTTTCTGTATAAAGAAGGACATATAGACTATGGAGAAATTATTTTAGACGCATGTTATATTAGGTTCAATTTTGAATCTAAGACCGTATTTGCTAAGTATTGTTTAGATAGTAATAATCAAAAAATAGGAAAACCTGTTTTATCAGATGGATCTACTTCTACATCTTCAGATTCTTTAAAATATAATTTTGAAACCAAAAAAGGCATTACTTATGAGGTTAAATTACAGGAAGGAGAAAGTTATATTCACGGTCAAAAAGTAAAGAGACAAAATAATGGTGACATTCACATAAAAAATGCCCTTTATACTACATGTGACCTAGATCACCCTCATTTTTATTTTAAATTAAGAAAGGCTGTTATCAAACCTGATGATAAAATCGTATCAGGTCCAGTAAATTTATTTATTGCAGACATACCAACACCTCTTGGATTGCCTTTTGCATTTCTACCGAACAAAAAAAACAAAAGCTCTAATGGGGTGCTTATTCCAACTTATGGAGAATCTCAAGGATTAGGATTCTATTTATTAGGTGGGGGATATTATCATCAATTTAAAAATGGTAAATTAAGTACTTCATTAACTGGAGATATTTATAGTAGGGGATCTTGGGGACTAAGTAATACTACTCAATATAAAGTTAGATACAAGTACAATGGTCAATTTCAGCTTTCTTACAGAAACGTCGTAAGAGGAGAAAAAGATTTTCCTGATTTTAACAAGTCAAGAGAGTTTTTCATCCGCTGGAATCATCAAAATGATGCTAAATTAAATCCTGGAAGTACTTTTAAAGCACTAATTAATGCAGGCACAACAACTAATTTTAGAAATGATTATAATAATATTTCTGCTCAAAACTATTTGACCAATACTTTCAATTCTAATATTGCATGGAGTAAAAGATTTAACGGAAAAATCAGTTCCAACTTAAATACCAATTTAAGGCACACTCAAAATGGAAATACCGGCCAAATGATTTTTACACTACCGGAAATTGCTTATAACGTTAATAGATTTTACCCTTTTAAAATGATGAGGAAAAACAGCATCAATAAAAATTTTATTCATGATATTATTGATCAAACTAATATAAATTATCAAATGAATACTAAAAATCAGATAAGTGTCAATTCAGAAGATCTTTTTAACAGTAACGCAGTAGATTTATTTTCTAATGGAAAAAGTGGTATGAGACACAACATAAATGCCTCAAGTTCAATCAAGCTTTTTGGAAAAAATGTAACCATTAATCCATCCTACAGGCTATCTTCTTTATGGTATTTAGAACAAATAAATAAATCTTGGAACGATAATGAAAATACAGTCATAACGGATACTTTAAAAGGTTTTTCTCAAGTATTTTCTCAAAACTTCAGTGCCTCTGCTACTACAAAGATTTATGGCTTTTATCAATTTGCTAAGTTTTTAAGAGGTAAAAATGATTCCAAGATTAGACATACTATCACTCCAAATATCAATTTTACTTACAGACCCAATTCTCATCCTTGGTCTACATATCAATCTGATTCTTTGGAAAATATGCAAACTTATTCGCCATTTTCAAACAATATTTATGGGACTGTAAATTCTTCTGAGTCTGGAAGATTAGGTTTTAGTTTAATTAACTCCTTAGAACTTAAAAAAAGAAATTTAAATGATACTACTGAAAATGAACCTTATGTAAAATCGAAAATATTAGACAACTTAAGTATTACATCGGGTTATGATTTGATTAAAGATTCTTTCCAACTTGACAATATTCAAATTATTGGAAGGACAACCCTTTGGAAAAAAGTCAATTTCAGATTTGCAGGAAGATTAGATCCGTATCAATATATCAATGGGGAAAGAGTCAATAACTACCAATTTGCGGTAAATAAGAAGTTAGGAACAATAAGGTCTGCTAATATGGCAATTGGTACTAGTTTAAAATCTTCAAAAAATAATAAAGAAAAATATGAAAGTGATAAAGGTCCAAAAGAAGAGTTAGATATGATTAATGCTAATTCTGACATGTATATAGACTTCAATATTCCATGGACGATAGGAGTAGATTACAAAGTGGATTACCGAAGAGTCATCAATTCTAATCTTGATACTTCTTACGTTACTCAAAGCGTTGGCCTTCGAGGCGATTTAAGTATTACTAAAAATTGGAAAATTTCCTATATGACTAATTATGATTTTGTGAATAAAGAATTCAGTTTTACTTCGATAAATATTGGCAGAGATTTACACTGTTGGCAGATGAGTTTCAATTGGATTCCTATAGGTTTTATGAGAAGTTATAATTTAAACATAAGTGTAAAATCGTCCATACTTCAAGATCTTAAGCTACAAAGAAGAAGAACTTGGTATGATAATAATATTTATTAATAAATATGAAAAAATCAATTAGTATAAAAAATGCTCCAGCTCCAGTTGGACCTTATAGTCAGGCAATTTTACATAATGGTATGTTATATGCTAGTGGTCAGATTGCAATAAACCCCAAGTCTAATGAATTAGTCCTTAATAATTTAAGTGCTGAAGTAAATCAAGTTATGGATAATATTGCATCACTTTTGCATGCTGCTGAAATGAACTGGGATGATGTA
>MDSV01205939.1_pt1 | contig 15607 bp, 10 predicted proteins | sample 810851 | NCBI WGS metagenome assembly MDSV01 (sample SAMN05326640, study PRJNA326480) | marine metagenome | isolation source: seawater | place: Atlantic Ocean: North East | collected 2012
GCGTCGGTGGCACACCGCCGCTGATCCCGCCGACCGAGCGAGCGCCCGAAGCAGCAGCACCCACGGCGGCGGCGGCGGCGAGGGCGGCGGCGGCGAGGGCGACGGCGGCGGCGGCGGCGACGGCGACGGCGGGGGGCAGTCGATGTCGCATTTCGAGTAGTCCAAGCCAAAGTGCACGCACACCGAGCAAGGGCAAATAGGGAGCCACTCGGGGTATTGGCCCGCGTCGCCGTTTGTGGTGCAGTCGCGGCATCCGCTGTCGGGGGTGAGGCAGCCGGAGCCGCCGCCGAGGCAGTTGTACACGGTCTGATAAATTCCCGACTCCGCGGATTCGGAGGGACACGCCTCCAGGTCGATGCCACGCTCGGGGACGTCGTTGTCCGAGAAGAAGGGCTGGTGGTAAAGCTCACCGGGGCCGAAATTGTACCCAAGATCGCTTGTGGCCTCGATCATCGCCTTAGACGAGCCGAGGGACGCGGTGAAGCCGACGCCGCGAGCGCTGGTCACCACCGCGGCCGCGGATCCTAGGACCGCGAGAGCCCCGCAGGCGGCGAGGGTGTTGAAGGTGAAGCGGGATCGCGGCGACGCATCGGCCGCGCTGGCGATCAGTGGTTTCTTCTCATCCGCCGCGGCTGAGGACCGCGTCGTGGCGGTCATGATCGGCACGATCAAGCGGGCATCGATCGCTCCGCGTGACGTGCGAACTGGAGCGGGGCGCCGACGTCTAGGTCAGCACTGTAGAATCCGAGGAAGTTTAACCGAAGTTCTTCGGATACGGCACCGCGAGTTCGGGTATTCGGATACTTTCCTGACTTTTTGCCTGTGCGGATATTTTCGGATTCGGACACTTTCGGTTTAGGGTCTATTAATAAAAGCAGTACACGTAGTAGTTTTGGCAGCGCCCTCTTCCTCTTCACCTGCGCTGTTTTTTATGAGAAGCGACAAGCATGACAAGCGAGCAAAAAATTGATCAGAAAGCGCTTTTCAATCTCAGTAGTCTCAATCGCCATCTCAGATCTCGTCAGATCTCGTCGCGCCGCGAGGCAGGGACATGTTCCTGCAAGGCGCTGCGGACAAGCTCAAACGTGAGCAAGAGAAGCGCAAAGCTGATCTGCAGCGGCGCCAGGCTGCGGAGCGGCGCGCGGCGGCGGTCGCCGAGGCGCACCGTCGCGAGAGGGACGATGTCGAAAAGCAGGAACGCCACGAGACGCGGATGCGCGAGGCGGAGGAACGCGCGGCGCGAGAACGCATCCTGGCGAACAACGAGGGTATTTCGTGGGAGACGCGTCTATCCGGGGTGAGAAGCGATGCCGCCGTCGTGAAGGGCATCCGGAACAGGGCGGACGACAAGGTGGTGCTCCCTCCGTCCGCGTGGCGAGCCCTGCAAAACGCGGGCGCGGCGTCTTCCGACCGGGGGCACCTCTTTTTCGAGATCGCGCTCGTCTCCTCGGGCAAGGCTTCCGGGACGGGCCCGGACGCGACTCGACGCACGCACGTCGCCGTCCTCGGGTTCGACGGCGTCGAGGGCACGGTGGGCTTGCCCCCCGCCGTGCTCAGGCAGCTCGGGGTGAGCACCGCGGGTACGACGGGGCGCGCCGGAGAAAACGGAGAAAAAAGCGAGGAAGAAGACGCCGCGGAGGATGACGCCGCGGCGACGTCGACGGCTCCGACGCGCGACGACGGCTCCGCGCGTCCCGCTGAGGCGCTTCACGAGATGGGATCCGCCTCGAGCGTCGTGGACGTGCGCGTGTCGTACCGCCGCCTCCCGCGCGGCACGTACTGCAAGCTTCAGCCCAAGTCGCAGGACTTCCAGGTCGAACTCGCCTCGGAAGCCGGCGTCGACCTGCGCGCGCTGCTGGAGACGGCGATGACCCGGCGGTGCACGCTCGGCGTCGGCGACGAAGTCGTCGTCTCCGCCGAACTGGCGACTGGGGTTCCGGGCCTCAAATCGTACGCGCTGCGTTGCGTCGAGGTCCAGCCCGACGACGCGGGCGCGGTGTCGCTGATGGAGACCGACATAGAGGTTGACATCGCGCCGAGCGAGGACTACGAGGCGGCGATGCGGCGGATGGCGGAGGCGGAGGCGGCGCGCGTCGCCGCCGCCGCCGAGGCGGCGGCGCGCGCGGCGGACGCCGCGCGCGACGCCGCGCGCGCGGCGGTAGAGGCGGCGGCGGAGCAGGAAAAGCAGGCTTCGGAAGCGAGGGCGGCTTCGGCACGCGCCGCGGCGTTCCGAGCCGCGCAGCACGCGTCCCTTCCCCCTGAGCCCGATCCCGAGCCCCGGGACGTAAATCCCGCCGCCGCGACGCGTGTCTGGCGCGCGCGGTTCGCGTTGCCCGACGGCGCGACGCGGACGCGCCGTTTCCGCGCGGGCGATCCGCTCGCCGCGGCGTTCGCCTTCGTGCGCGCGCTCGGCGGCGCGGGCGAGCGCGAGGCGTTCGACCTCGTCACGCGGTTCCCGCGCGCGGTGATCCGCGAGCCGAGCGGGGAGGGCGCCGCGCGCGAGACCGTGGGCGGGTGCGAGGCGTTTGTCGCGGCGGCGGAGAGCGGAGGCGCGCTCTTCGTCGAGCGCCGAGACGCGACGTCGTCGCAAAAGTAAAGTACTTTCTGAAGGTAGCTAAGATACCCGGAGCTAGCTAGCTAGCTAGCTAGCTAGATAACTCCTGTGCGTACGAAAGTACTATGGCTCGTTTCGTTGAAAAACGCAATCGCGCGATACCAACACCCGCTTCGCGCGCGTCGTCTCCGCCCGTCGTCCCCCCCCCGATCGCCGGTCGCTTCACCACAGCTTCCATCCTTCCGTTTCGGGGTAGACGACCAGCGGCGAAAGCGGACGGCACGCGCGCGAGACGCGCAGGTGGCGCGCCATCGAGTCTTTCTGCCGCGTCTCAAACCCGCGACCGTTGTTCAGGTAGGTGAACTTCTTCGCGTAGCCCAGGTTGTGCGGGCCGTTCCGGCAGCAGTCGCGCCCCGAGCCGTCGCAGCGGTAGAACACCACGGGCGTGTTCCGCAACACGCCCATTCCCTCGCGCCACGCCACCAGGAACAGGATCAGGGCGCTGATCGTCAGCAGGCACGTCGCGCCCACGCCCGCGCCCACGGCGAGGTTCGCCAGCGGCGTTTTCGCCGTCGCCGCGTCCGCGGCGTTCGAGTACGACAACGCCGCGGCTGCTTTCTGCGTCAGCGCCAACGCTCCGGCGCCCATGAGCGCGCACTGCACGCCCGCGAGCGCGATCGGTAGGCACTTGCGCTGCGTCGGGCGTCTTCCCCCGACCTCCGCCGCCACGCGCGCGCCTTCTTCCCGGCGACGCATCTCCTCCTCCAGCGCCTCCGCGCGCGCCTCGATGGCCCTCTGCTTCTCTCTGCGCTCGCGCGTCTCGGCCAGCGCGATCCGGGTCTTCGCCTCCAGCGCCTCGCGGTTCAGGCGCGCCGCCGCGTCCACAGCGGACTCGGCGGAGGGGCTCGCGCCTTCGTTCGCCTGGCTCCGGCGCGTCACCGCGCGGCGGTCGGCGCGGCCGCTCCCGAAACGCGCGAGGACGTTCGCCACCTTTTTCGCGTGCGCTTTTTCGGCGATCGCACGAGCGGACGGAACGCGCGCGAGCCGGCATCGGGGTTGCGCGCGTCTCGCGCCGCGGCGGGACGCGACCGACACGCGCGGCACAGATGCGGGGGAAACCGGCGACACCGGCATAGTGAGGCCGTCCTCCACGCGCACACCCGAGACTGAGGGACACGATCGAGGGCAATCATCACGAGGCACTTTTTTGGAAATTTTCGCCAGAACTTTTCTTTGGAGAAGCCGAAACCCGTTATCAGAGATAGTTGGGCGTCGTCCTCGTCACATCTCGACGCGCGATGTCGTGCCACGCCCCTCTCGCCTCATCGGCGGTCGCGCGCCCCGCCCAGGTGCCCCCGCGACGCGCGGGGACGGTCGCGCGCGCCGGCCCGACCAGCCGCACCGACGCGGCTCCCGAGGTTTCCCGGCGCAGCTCGTTCGCGCTGCTCGCGGGCGTTGCCGGGCTGGCTTCGGCGCACCCGGCGCGCGCCGTGGACCTCTCGGCGTACGCGGTGTCCGGGCGCGACGACCTGGACATCGCGCCGGTGGACACGAGCGACTGGACGCCGCTCGAGTCGGGCGTGCGGTTCGTGGTGGAGCGCGCGAGCGTGGGGAACGTCGAGCGGGGCATCACCGATCCCGTGTCGTACTACGTCCCCAACCCCTTCGTGGAGGTGCGGTACACCGCCTACGCGGCGTCCACCGGGAAGGCGTTCGCGTCTTCGGAGGCTGCGCGCCGCCCTTACAACTTCCAGGCGGGCGTCAAGGACGAGGTCCAGGACGAAGCCGGGGGCGTGCCTGAGATGTTCGTCGGGGAGAAGAGGCGGTTCGTCGTGCCGGCGGAGCTCTGCTTCAAGCGGCGCGTCTTCGGCCAGACGCCGCCCAAGGACGACGACGTCTTGATCGACGTCGAGCTGCTCGCGCTGCAGCCGTACTGACGCGCTCGCGAAAACGACGTGTTCTTCATGACGGAGTCGCACGCGTGGCCGCTACGAGCTTCCGAGCGACGCTTCCGCACCCGGCCACGGGGGACTCGTCGTCGAGGCGAGACGAGACGACGACGAGACGGGTTCGAGAGTGTTACTGAGAGGGCTACGTATCGTAGCCGCCTCTATTACTATCGTAGTACGGTAGTCTACCGAAAAATGTCCGCGCTTTCGCGCGGATGCTGAAACGGCCTCCGCGTCACTCAGCGGCGGCCGCGAAGGGGTTCGCGCGTCGGCGTCGCTTCTCCAGCCACTCGCTCCGGTCTCGCGGCGGGCCCGCGGCGGGCGCGCGCGACGGACCCAGATGCCTCGCCAGCAGCGCGTCCAGAGGCGACGCGGGGGACGCGGGCGCGGACGCGCCGGCGGGCGCGAGCCTTTCGTCGTGCGCGCGCCTTTCGTCGGGCGCGAGCCTTTGGCGCAGGTTCGCCGCCACCTTTTCGCGCCTCGGCGCGAGCGTCGGCGCGAGCCTTTGCCTTTCGCCGGGCTCGGGTTTCGTTTCGCGCGCCGGCGGATCAGCCTCGAAAACCTCCTCGAAAACCTCCTCGGAGGATGAACCGTCGCCGCGCGCCGCCTCGAACGCGCCGCCTCGGACGCCCGCCTCTTCCTCGTCCGGCTCGGAGGAGGAAACCTCCGGCGACGCCTCGAGCGCGAAAAGGTTCGGCCGTGCCGACGGCGGCGCGCGTCGCGCTCGCGCGTCCCGGGACCGAACCGGCGCGGCGTCGTTCTCGACGCCCGCGTTCCAGGCGAGGCGCTCCGAAGCGCGCGTCTCCGATGCCTCCGATCGCGACCGCCCCGGCGAACCCGGCGGGCACCCCGAGTGTGAAGAGGCGCCGAGCGCCTCCTTAGACAGGCGCGCGTGCTCGCGCTCGTGCCACCGCAGCGCGATCTCAACCGGCGAGGCGGGCGCGGCAGCCTCCGCCGCCGCGGCGGCGGCGAACGCCGCGTCCTCGCCTCCTGGGCGGCTCGCGTCCGCCGCCTCCGCGTCGGCGTCGCCGAGGCGATCGCGAAGGGACGCGAGGTTGAAGGCGAAGGCGTCGAGTGCGACCGGGGGATCTTCGTCTTTGGCGTGTCCTTCGTCCGCGCGTTCGAGGTCCGCGCGCCCGTCGGCGCATCGCTCGGCGCCGTTCGTCGGTCCGGGCGCGGTCGCATTCGCCGAACGCTCCGGTCCCGCGGCGGGCGCGGTCGCGCGCGTCTCCGGATCGACGCCAGCCTCGCGGAGCATCGCCCTCAGATCGTTCGCGTCGTGCATGAACGCGCGGAGCTTCGCCTCGTACGCGGCCATCATGCTGTGGTGCAGCGCGAGCGAGACGGCGGGGGACGGGCCGCCTTTTTCCAATTCTTTTTTTCCGCCGCCGAGCCGCGCGCTTTTTTCTCCGCGCGTCACCCCTCCGCGCCCGAAATGTTTTTCGGCGTCCCGGGAGCTCCGCATCTCTCGGCTCTCGACGACAGCGCTCAGCCTGGCCTTCAGGCGGTCGTGCTCGAGCTCGCGCCGCCGAGTCTCGCGCTCCAGCCTCGCGAGCTTTTGCGTCGACGCGCGGAGATCCCGCCGCGCCGCGTCGCGCTCCGCCGTCATCCGCTCCAGGCGCGCGCGTGAGTCGTCGTCGGCGCGGTCGCGGCGGTTCGCATCCGCCACGCGCGCCGCCGCCTCTGCGTCCCGGGACACCCTGAGCCGCTCCGCGCGGGTCTCCGCCGCGGCGACGTCCGTGCGCGCGCGCGCGCGCTCGTCCGCCCACGCTTCGCGCGCGGCGAGGTCCTCCTGGCGGTCCCGCAGCAGCAGGAACAACACGTCGCACGTCCGCGCGAGGTCCGCGGCGTCCGGCAGAAGGAGCTCCAGGGGCGAGGGGTACCCGAGGTCCTCCAGCGCGCGGTTCAGCGCGGGCACGGTCTCGCGCAGCGCGTCGACGGTGGCGACGGTGGCGACGGTGGCGTCGCGGCGGGGGGATGGCGTGCCCCCGATGGCGCTCGACCGACGCTCGGCGAGCGCGCCCGAGATCTCGTTCGCGCCCGTGCCGAGCGCGTCTCGACCGGACGCATTTTCTTCAGCTTCGTTCGCGAACGAAAGGTCGGCGTCGCGCACGCCCGCGGAGGAGAGCAAGTGCGCGTACATCCTCGGAGCCCCGCGAGGAAGGTCTCCGCGGAGACCACGGCGGCGAGCGCGGCGGGAACGCTCGAGGACCCCGCACGAGGGCGCTCCAAGGAATGCCGCCTTTTGAAAACCGACCGGGTTTCAAACTCAGCCTTGACAGATCCGAGAAGGAATGACGATGACCCGGAGTCCGGGCTAGACTGCCAGTTCACGCCAACGAGGTGGCGCATAATCATGCGCGCCGTGCTCACCGCGGGCGTGGGTTTCGCCGCGCCGCCGCGGAAGTCGCGCGCGTCCTACGCACGCAGGACCCCACGACTCAGCGTCACCTGCCGCAACCGCATCCTGTTCCGCGAGGGGGAGGTGCAACGCGAGGACGACGGCGATGTTTCTGTTTCGCTCTCATCCGCGGACCCTCGCGCCGTGCACGCCCGGGATGTCCTCAAAGTACGCAAGGGAGACACCCTGAGGGTGGGCGTGCTGAACGACGCGCCCGCGACCGCGAACGTGCACACGTGCCCCACGGACGCGGACCCGAGCGGCGACCTGACCCTGCGGTGGCGCGCCGGCGAGGAGCGCGACGACCCGGACACCGCGAGGCGCGCGCTGTCGTCTCGAGCGCCGCGCGTCCTCGGCGGCGCCGCGGACGGTTTCCGGGGCGCCGCGTACGACGGCATCGCGACGCATGGCACCTCGGTCCACGACACATCGGTCCGCGTCGACCTGCTTCTGGCGGTTCCGCGGCCGAAGGTGCTGAAGCGGCTGTGGGCGCCCCTCGCGTCCATGGGCGTGGGCGCCGTGTACCTGACCAACGCGGCGCGCGTCGAGAAGTGTTACTTCGACGCCTCCTCGGTCGCCGCCGACACCGTGGAGCGCGAGCTGATCCGCGGCCTGGAGCAGAGCGGGGACGTGTTCGTGCCGCGCGTGACCCTGGTCAAGCGCTTCTCGGCCGTGCTCGACGCGATCGGGGTGACCGGCCGCGAGCCGAGGCGGGAGAGCGTGCGGGCGCTGACGGCGTCGCTGGACGAAGCGACGAAAGACGAGAGCGCCGCGACGTCCTCCGCGCCGGCGGAGACGCGGCGTCTCCTCGCCGACGATCTGGACACCCCGCTCATGCTGGTCGCGCAGCCCGGCGCGTCGGCCACGCTGCGCCGCGCGCTTCGCGGCGCGGGCGCGGACGCGTGGGGCTACGGCCCGCGACGCGTCGTGCTCGCGATCGGGCCGGAGGGGGGCTGGAGCGACCACGAGCTCTCGGTCTTGAGGAAGGGCGGGTTCGCGGAGGTGGCCCTCGGGAACAGGACGCTCGCCACGGACGTCGCGTGCGTCGCGCTCATCGCCGCCATCAAGGAGCGCACGGAATCGTGGTGAGGAACTGTTCTATCTATACACCACACGTCGTCTGACGACTATAGATGACGTCCGTCACCGGGTCGCGACGACTCAGTCGTCCACGCCGAAGCCCGTCGGCCTCGACGCCGCGGGGGCGCCCCGGGAAAACCGCCACCGGTCGCACGCCGCGCAGTTCGATTCGGACTCCGGGTTCCGCAGAGTACACGCGCCGCACTGCCACGTCTTCGCGGACGCGCGCGCGGGCGACCTCGACGGTCGTCTTTCCCGCGCGGACGCGCCGTGTCGCGAGGCGCCGCGAGGAGAAGCTTCGCCGTCGCTGTCGTCGATGACGATGACATCCTCCGGCAGCGGCGACCGTTTCGAAGGCGACGAAATCGACGACGCGCGCGTCTTTTCTCTCGCATTCTCTTTGCCTCGTTCCCTCCGCCCCGTCGCGGCGGTCGCCCTGGTCGACGCCTCCGCGCGGCACGTCGCGACGTGCGCGTCGTCCGCCCTCGCCGCGGCGCAGCAAGGACACGCGCCGACGACCTTCGCGCCGCGCCGGAACGAAAACGGACCCTCCGGCGCCGGTTTCTCCGCGGGTCGTTTTCGTGTTTCGTCGTCATCATTCTTCGCGCCTCTTCGCTCCTCGTCCTCGTCCTCGTCCTCGTCGTCCGACAGGACGACGACGTCGTCCATGAGCCCGTGCTCCTTCGCGAACGCCTCGGCCCGCGCGCGGCGCTCCGCAGCCTCCGCGGCGGCGGAGCGGGGCGACTTGGCGCTGGCGTCTCCGCCGCCGCCCAGTCGCCGGCCGCCCGGCGGCCCCATCGCCGCGTGATGGGCGGCGCGTCGCCGCGCGGCGTCGATCGCGGCGGTCTTCGCGTCCCTGGTCTCGATGCCCCCCCAACCCCCCCTGTGCCCCAACCTCGTGCCCTTCGCGTCGAAGCCGGCGCCCGTGCCTCCGATACCCCTGGCCATCAGGTCCTCGCACTCCTTCTCGAGCTCCGCGAGCAGCGCGAAGAACTTGCCGTCGTGCGGCCCGATGTCGTTGTGCACGAGCTCGTGCAGCATCACGGCGAGGACCTGCTCGTACGCCTCCCACGCGCCGTCGTCCCGCCGCAGCTTCAAGCGCACGCGCTCGCCGCGGTTGTAGTTGTCGCCCAGGCGGTCCCTGACCTTCGCGGGCATCTCCAGAAGCACGCCGACGCGCCACCCACGCTTGCGCATGATGGGCTGCACCTGCCACGCCGTGCGCTCCAGCAACTCGCGCGCGCGCGCGTCGTCCTCCTTGGACGTGCCCTTCTTCCCCTGCGTCTTGATCTCCCACACCTTGTACGAGTCAGGGCCCGTCGCGGGAGGCGGGCCTCGGGGCGCCATGACTCGAGCGCGCGCGCGGCGTCCGCGCGGCGCGCTCGAGACTGCGCGGCGCGACCGGGATCTGGGCACCCCGACCGGGGTCTTCACGCGCGCGGTGCCCATCTCACGACCGCGACGCACGTCTGCTCGTCACCCATAAGACGCGACGCGTCGCGAAATCGCACGCTTTAAAAGTGTGCCTGCCCGCGCGGAACGTCACGCAGCCTGTTTTTGGTGCGCGACAGGGGCTTGACCCTGCAGAGCTCTCCCGTAGGACGCACTTCCGTGCGCCTGTGAACCCTAAACCGAGGAGCGAGGAGTTAACTCCTCAGAGTTGACTCCTCCAGACCCGCCTGAACGTAACAGGCTTGAACTTCATCGAGGGGGGCGGTTTCGAAGGGCCTTCCCCCCCCTTTCAACACAAAAAAAAACAACAAAGACCCGACAGATGAAGGCTGTCAGCTGCTATCAACCATCGACTTTGAAAGGCTTCGCTTTCAACCACGCCGCGGTCGAGGGGCGACGCGACCACAACCAGCGCGACGAAGACTGTCGCCCTCTGGTTACTAAGCGGGACACGTCCCGCGACGTCGCGTCGCGTGCCGGACCGACGGGTGCGAAGGTGAAGAGTCAGCGCTGCTGCAACTTTTTGCCATGTACCTGTCGCGCGTCGCCGCGCGGGCGCTGAGCGCCGGTCGACTGGGCGCGGGGAGAGGCGCGGGACCGCCGCGAAGCCCGCATCGTCATCCTCTGCTTTGCCCTCACCACCGCCGACGCCAGGCGCCGTGCGCGGTGCACGAAAGTGGCGTGACGCCCGCCCGCGCGCGGCGTCCGTCGCCGCCGACGCGGCGGTTCGCGCGGCTCGCGCCGTTCCCGACGACCCCCGAACGAACGTCGCGGTTCCCTCGTAGAGCCGCCTCGGCGTCGGATGCCGCCGACGAAAACACATCCGACGCGTCGTCGTCGTCGTCGAGAGCCGCGTCGACGTCCGCCGAACGCGACGCGGTCCGCGTCGAGTCGCTCACCGTGGCGCAGCTCAAGGCTGTGCTGCGATCGCGCGGCGCGCGTCTCGGCGGGAACAAGAGCGAGCTCGCGGCGCGCGTCGCGAAGGGGGGAGCGGTCACCGCCGACGCGCTCGTCGCTTCGGCGGAGGCGTCGGCGCAAAAGAAAAACGTGCGGGCGCCGGCGCGGCGGCGCCCGAGCGCGCCGCGCGAAAGACCGAAGCCCGTTCTCGCGTGGGAGGTGACGGACCCCCCCCTCCCCCCCCGCGCGCGCCCGCTGGCGAGCGATGTGCCCGCGCTGCGCGTGGTTTCCTGGAACGTGAACGGGATACGCGCGTTGCTGGCGAAGGACCCCGACATCCTGGACCGCGTCGCGCGCGAAGAAAACGCCGACGTGTTTGTGTTGCAGGAGACCAAGATCCAGGCGAAGCAGTTGGACGAGATCGACGCGCGCGTGCTGGCGATGTACCCGCACAGGGTGTGGAACTGCAGCACCGCGAGACTGGGGTACAGCGGAACGGCGCTGTTTTCGCGCGAAGCGCCGCTGAGAACGTGGACCGACCCGTTCGTGTCGTCGACCGTCGGGGAGGAGGACGGCGAGGCGGCGGACGCGGCGGCGGCGGCGACGACGCGCGACGGCGACTCGGCGCGAGCCTCGTTCCAACGCGAGGGCCGCGTGGTGGTGGCTGAGTTCCCGCGCGTGTTCGTGGTGGGCGCGTACGTGCCCAACTCCGGGGCGGAGCTGAAGCGGCTCGCGCCCAGGACGAACGCCTGGGACCCGAGCGCGGCGCGGTACCTGCGCGCGCTCGAGGCGAAGAAACCGGTTGTGTACTGCGGCGACCTCAACGTCGCGGCGCGCGAGATCGACCTGTGGGGCAACCACGCGGCGAACCAGAAGAGCGCGGGGTTCACCCCCGAGGAGCGCGACGCGTTCGCCAGGCACTACGTCGGCGATGGAGGTCTTGACAAACCGAAACCGTTCGTGGACACGTTTCGAAAGACGCACCCAAACGCGTCGGCGTACTCGTGGTTCTCCTACCGCGGCGGCGCGCGGCGCGCCAACCGGGGGTGGCGGATAGACTACGTGCTCATAAGCGACACACCGGAACTCGTCGTGCACGACGCGTACATCCGGGGGGACGTGGGGGGATCCGACCACGTGCCGGTCGGGGTGGTGTTGAGACTCGGGTAAGGGGGAGGGGGGAACGCGTAGAGAGGCGGCGGGAGAGAGCTAGAGAAGGTGTTGCTCTCGTCTATGAAAAAAAATAAATAAAAAAAATTAAGACTGGACGAATCCAGCGTGGTGCGTATTGAGCGCTTGCGCTCGGATCGACGCGGACGAGATTCGAACTCGCGCGGGCAATGCCCATTCACTTAGCAGGCGAACTATCGGTCGAAGTTGGAGGGGGATATCGCTGTTAGGGGTTTGCTTGATCGCGGATACCGTCTGCTTGATCGCGGACACCGTCACTCGTAGGAGTATCTAGTCTCGGGTTTGAACTGCGGAGTGAAAGTCACCTACCACCTTAACCACTCGGTCACCGCGTCTCTTCCATTCAGGAATTTCTTCCTGACTGACTTGGTTGTGCCGATTTTTCGATGCATTCACATCGGTCGATCTCAGTAGCGAGACGCCCGGGAGAGAAATTCAAGAAATGATATACCCAAATTCTTCGCGCCTAGAAAAACGCCGCCAGCTTCTCGGATGCGCCGAACTACCGCGTCGGCCAGCCGCAGGACGATTCGGGACATCCGAATTCGGCGTATTCATCGAGTATTTGTGACGGCGCCCATCCGGTCCGCTGCCTCCGCCGTTGAGGTGCCGAGTACGATCGCTTCTTTTTTCTCTCAAAAGCAACTCAGAAGCAACAACAACGTTTCTTTCCACAAAAATCTCACGTATAGCGGCAGCATCTCGGCGCGCGCGCTGCCGCGGTCATCATGCGTCCGCCCGCCTCCGAGGCGGCGGGATCATCCTCTTCAGATTCGCTGAATGACGCCACGCCTTTCGCGAAAAACGGCGCGGCGCTCGATGACTTGACCTCCTCGCTCAAGTCCGTGTCTCTGTCCTCGTCGTCGCAAGTCTTGCTCATCGACTGCCTGAAAACCTGCTCGGAAGCGATGGGCGCGCTCATCGCCCGCGCCGAGCCCGTGGCGGTGGACTTCGAAGGCAATGCCCTGTCGCGCGAAGGCAGGCTATGTCTGGCTCAGGTCGCGTCCGCGGACGAATCGGAGCCGGTGTACCTGGTCGACGTCGTGGCGCTCGGCGCGGACGCGTTCAGCGTCGGGCGACTCGGGGAGCTCCTGTCGAGCGAGACGCTGGTGAAACTCGTCTTCGACTGTCGCAGCGACCGCGAGGCGCTGCACCACCAGTACGGCGTGGCCCTGAAGCAGGTGTACGACATACAGGTGGTGTACTGCATGCGGTGCGACGAGGTCGCGGGACACAGGGTCGGTCGGCTGCGTGGCCTGCGCGCGGCGCTCGGAGACTGTCCGGGGCTGGACTCGGAAGCGCGGCGAAAACTGGAGGAGACGAAGGACGCCGGCGCGAAGATGTTCATCGAGGAGGACGGCGAATCGAGCGACGCCTGGGAGAGGAGGCCGTTACCGCCCGAGCTCGTGGACTACGCCGCCGTGGACGTCAGGTACCTTCACGCGATGTACAAGGAGTGGCGGCATTTCATGAAGCAGGGCAAGATGGACAAGGTCGTGGCCAAGCGCAAGCGGAAAAAGGGGGGGAGCGCGCGCGACTTTTAGATAGCTACGAGTAGACTAGTTACGTAGTTATGGAAGAAATAGTCTCGGCTCGCGACGGCGGCTAACACGTTACAACCGCTGCCGTATCGTATCTCTATCGACGAGGTCGATCAAAACGCCCTTCGTTCGAACGCGTCGACGTCTATGAAGTCGGCGTTGACCACCTTACCTCCGAATTTCCGGCCGTGCAACGCGTCGCGCGCCGCCGTCGCGCCCGCGACGGTCTCGTATCGAACGAAGGCTCTCCCCAAACCCGGAACCGGGGTCTCGTCGCCTGGCGCCCGCGGCCGCGGGATCGCCACCTCAACCACCGAGCCGAACTTGCTGCACTCATCGCGCACGTCCTCCTCGATGTCTGCGAACTCGCCGTCGTCGCGAAGCTCATCGATCTCGAACATGTCCGACAGGAACACCACGTGCGACGGGGGATTGGACGCCGCGGCGGGCGGCGGCGGAGGCGCAACGCCACCCGCCGCCGCGAGGTGCGCCGCCGCCGCCGCCTGCAGCGCCGCGGCGTCGGTTCCGGGAAGCGCCGCCGCCGCCGCGGGCGCGGCATCGCCCGTACCCGTATCCCTCTTCTCCCCCGTGGCTCGCTTCACCGTGAGCGTCTTGTCCCCCATCTTCATGCCGTGCAGACCCTGGCACGCGACGTCCGTCACCGACTGGTCCTCGTACACGAAAAATCCGTACCCCTTGCTGTTCCCGGTGTCCGGGTCCACCACCAGCTTGAACGACTTCGTCGGCCCGAACGCCTCGACCAGCTCCTTGACCATGGGCTCGGTCAGGAAATACGGGAGACCACCGACGAACAGGCGGTTCGCCTGGTCCTCCGGTGGGACGTTCGCGCCGGTGGTCGCCGCGCCGGGCGCCGGCGCGGTGACTCCGACCGCCGCCAGATTCAGCGACGGCGACGGCAGCGCCGGTCCCAGAGGCGCGGCCGCGACGGCGTTGTAGTCGTTCGGCCTGCGCACGCGAATGGGCTGCGCGTCCATCAGGACGCCGTCCAGGCCGAGCGCGTTGGACGTCTCCTTGACGGTGCGAAACTCCACAAACGCGAAGCGCTTCTCGGCGTTGAAGTACGTGTTGAGCACGGGCTCGCCGGGCTGATCCGCCTCCGCGCCCCCCACGGCTCGAAGCGCCTGGTTGAAGAACCCGGTCGTCGCCGCCTCGTTCGCGCTCGGAGGCAGACTCCCGACGTACAGCCGGCGCGCGTGTCTGGTGGCCTGGGGAGCAGCCGCGCCACCAGGGGGGCCGGGCGGAGCGCCGCGCGCGCTCATCCCGGGAGGCAGGATCATCCCCGGGGGCGGAGCCGTGGCGTCCGCGGGCGCGGCGGAGGGGGGGGCGCCAATGCCCCCGCCGGGCATAGGCACACCCGTCTCACCGTCTGGAGGCACGTCGAAAAGCGTCGGGCGTCGGCGCTGGCGTCGGGGGATTTCCGTGGGGGAACGCGACCGCGACCGGCGCGGGATGGGCGGGCGGCGGTCGCGGCTTAGGCTCCGTTCGCGCCGGTACCGGTCATCGTCCCTCCGGTCCCTGTGGAGACGGATGCACGGGAAATGCGGGGGGAAGGGAAAGGTCAGTGATGAGCGTCGCGAACGTTTCGGTTCGGATCGCGTGCGTCTCGTGACGACGCGAGATACGCGGGATACGCGGGACCCGTCGTCGATCGTCGCGTGGATCGATCGTGCAGGATGCTTCGATTTCTCCCGCGCGCGACGGTGATGCTCGCGCGGCACGTACCATTCCCGGTCGCGGCGGTCGTCCCTGAACCTGTCGTCGCGGCGTTCATACCGCGCCCCAGACATGGCGGAGGCGGAGTGCGCGTACAGGAAGGCCGTACCCGCGCGGCGCCTCGAGTGATCTAGGGCGGCCAGAGCCGGCGTCAGAAAAGAGTCGGTGAAGAAGCGCTGAAGTCGCAGTCTCGGCGTCGCTGGTCGGCGACCTGCCCGCGCCGCACTCGGCAAATGAGCAAGCCTGTCGTAACGTCCGAGAAAACGACTTTTGCGAATCTCAGATCTAGCGGCACAACGGCGCGCGCGGTGCACGCGGCACCAGCAACGATGGTCACCGAGGCGGCGCGCGACGTCGAGATGCGCGGGCGCAAGCGGGAACTCGACGCGCAGGCGGGCGTCGCGATGCCGGGTTTATCCTTCGACGTCGTCGTCGCCCACATTCTTCGAGAAGAGCATCTGCCTGACCCCGCGGACCTCGCGATCCTTCGCGCGGTGAGCCGCGGGATGCGCGACGCGGTGGACGCGACGGGGCGGAAAGTTGAGGTGCTCGGTGAACGGCAAGCTGCCATACGCGGATATCACAGCACGCTCAAGTGTCTGCGTCGACGAGGTGAACTGGAGGACGAGTGTCTCCTGTGTGCTGCAGCGGCGAGAAACGGAGATCTCGAGGTGCTGAAGGCGTTGCGCGCGGAGGATTCTCCGTGGAACGAGAAGACGTGCGCGTGCGCGGCGGAGCGCGGCCACCTCGAGGTGCTGAAGTGGGCGCGCGAGAACGGCTGCCCGTGGGACGAGCGGACGTGCTCGTA
>MDSV01095804.1_pt1 | contig 15606 bp, 8 predicted proteins | sample 810851 | NCBI WGS metagenome assembly MDSV01 (sample SAMN05326640, study PRJNA326480) | marine metagenome | isolation source: seawater | place: Atlantic Ocean: North East | collected 2012
CCCCCCACGGCGAACGCCGCTGCGGCGTACGGCGTGACGCGTTCGGCGACGGAGCTCGAAGCGAAGGCTGCCGCGAAGCGGCTCGCCGCGGCGAAGGATGCCGAGCGGGCGAAGACGGAGGCGCTGGAGCGCCGCCGCGAGCGCGCCGCCGCCGAGAAGCGCGCCGCCGAGGCGGAGGTTCTCGCGGCGAAGGACGCGAAGCGCGCCGCGTCCGCGTCCGCGTCCGCCGTGGCGGCCGCCGTGGACGACCGCGTGAAGGCGCTGGAGACGCTCCACGCGAAGCACATTGAGGCGCTGCTCGGCGAGCACGAGCAGGCGCTGGCGGCGGCTCGCGCCGCCGCCGCCGCCGAGCTCTCGGCGGAGCTCGCCGACTCGGCGTCCTCCTCCGAGCGTCTGCTTCGCTCGAAGCTGGGCGAAGCGGTGGCGGCGCTCGAGGTTTCCAACGAGCAGTGCAAGTCGCTCAAGGCGAAGCTCGCGCGCGGGCGCGAGGAGCTGGAGAAGGTGAAGACCATCACCGCGAAGGCCGCGGAGGTGCTCGAGAGCCGCTCGGCGGACCAGAAGCTGATCAAGTCGCTCAAGCGCGAGCTGGACGTCGCCGTCGAGCTGGAAGCCGCCGCCGAGGCGCGCGCCGCCGCCGCCGAGAAGACCGCCTCCGCGCTCAAGAAGCAGACGGAGCCGCCGCTCGGCGCGAAATCCGCCTCGGAGCGCATCGCGGAGCTCGAGTCTGACCTGCGGGAGGCGAACGAGATCCTCGCCGAGTTCAAGCAGAGCTGGGAAGCCGACCGCAAGGTGATCGCGCTGCTGTCGCGGATGAAGGATGCCGCCGACGCCGAGGACGCCGCCGACGCCGCGCGCCTGCGCGACGCCGCGGCCGAGGCGAAGGACGACAGCGACTTGAAGTCGGCGGGCCTGTGGGGGCTCGCCAAGAAGTACGGCAAGAAGACGCTGGAGATTTCCTCCGAGCTGTGGTTCGGCGAGGGCAAGAACGCCGACGCCGCGGACGTCGCGCTGCGCGCCTCCGCCGCCAAGCGCAACAACACGCTCGCCGCCGCCGCCGCCGCCGACGCCGAGGAGGAGGACGCGTACGCGCGCGTGGGCGGCTCCGCCACCGTCGCGCGTCTGCGCGCCAAGGCGGGCGCCGCGGGAAGCGACACCAAGACGCGCGTGCGCCAGATGAGCTGGCTGGCCGCCGCGGACACCGCCGCGGACGCCGCCGCCGCCGCGGAGGAGAAGGCGGCGCGGAAGCCGAGCCTCCGCGCGGAGGCTTCTTCGCCGGCGAAGCGGACGCCGGAGAAAGGCGTCCCCGAGCCCGTTTTCGCCGAGACGAAGAAGGCTTCGGAGACGGCGCCCGAGCCGCCGGCAAAGAAGGCGCCCGTCGTCGCGGAGACGCAGAAGAACAACGCCGTGCCCGTGACGAAGGTTGGCGCGGCATCCTCGGCGCCCGCCGCGGAACCGGTGGCGGCGGCGGCGGCCAAGCCCAAGCCCGCGCCGAAGGCGTGGGGCGCGTCGCCGTCGTCGGCGGCGGCGGCGACGCCGTTCACGCCCTCCATCGTCATCCCGCCCGCCGCGGACGACGACGAAAAGCCCAACAGCTCGGGCTGGAGCTCGGCGCACATGCCTCCCGGGCGCTAGGCGGTTTCCCTCTCGCGTTCGAAGAAGGAAGAGGGAAGACGCGGAACGCGCGCCGTCGCGACGATGGTCCTATTTAGGATAGGTATCCTACACGACTCACGATACATATTTTTACGCACGCAAAAGTCACAAGTCACGCGCGCGTCTCGCGACGTCGCGCGCGCGCGTCGACCGCGTCTCGCCCGCGGCGCGCTCGAATCGTATTCATACCCGTCAACAAAACACGCTGGTGAGCGCCTCTTGCGCCGCCCTTTTCCTCCCCAGTCTCACGAGGTCCACCCCGCACGCTGCGGCGATGTCCGCTTCCCGTTTCGCGCGCGCCGCGGGGTCCTTCGCGGCGTCGTCCCACCCGGCGTGGTGTGCGTGCCTCCCGTGCCCCCCCTCCATGAGCTTCCCGGCGCTCATCGGGACGGGTGCCGCCGACGCGGGGACCGGCACGACTTGCCGCGCGTGTGAAGCGCCCCGGGACCCCGGCGTGTACCCGAACATGCCGCCGAACCCCCCGCCGCTGGACCCGTCGGTATTTGGTTTTTTCTTCCCGCCGAGGTCCGCCGGTCCGGGCGTCTCGTCCAGATCCGACACGTCGGCGGACATGCGCCGCGGCGCCCAGGGGTCGGCGCCCGCCGCGGAATCCTTCTCGCCCGCGTCGCCGCGCGCGCCGCTCGTCCCCGCCAGCGCCACGCCTCGGCTCCTGTCCTCCTCGGCGTTGCGCTGCTGCCGCCGCGCGATGTCCGCGGCGTTCTCGCGGCGGTAGGCCTCGACCTTGGTCTCCGTGGCGCGCGTCTTGACGCCCTCGCACAGGTTGAAGATGATCGTCTCCACCTCTTCCAGGTAGTCGTTGTATTCTTTCAGCGCGGAGAAGTCGGACTGGCGCTTGTTGTATCTGGAGAGTCGCGAACGAACGCGAGGCGCGCGCGTCCGACGCGTCGTCGGACCGAGAAGGCGCGTGTCGACGTCAGTAATCTATCTGCGCGTGCCTCGCGTTCAGAGAGCGCGGTGGTTTCGAGCGACGTTCGCGTTCGGAGAAGCGCGGAAGCGCGCGATCGTCCCGAAAAACGTGCAGAGGGTCTCGTCGTCCCCCCGCGGATCTCCACAGAGCGCGAGCGAGGAGGATAGAGGCGGGTTCGTGAAACCGAGCCGGGTCGGGACGCACATGGACTTGATTCGCGCGCGAACCTGCACCTCGCGGCCGAGGGTGAGCGCCGCCATCGCGCGCGCGGGGTGCGCCGACGCGGCGCGGGCGAACCTGGACACCACTCGCGAGCGAAAGCGCTCGTCGCTTTTCCAGAATTTATTGGTCCCGAGTTTTTCCTCGTCAGTCAGCACTACGTATCGTGTGCACGTCAAAGCGCAGTGCGCGACGCTCATCCGAGAACCCGCACGTGTCCGCGATGGTCCCCGAGATCCGCGTTTTGCACGGCGGCGACATCGCGCGCGAGGTGGCGCAGGGCCTCGTGTCGTGCCTGGCGTCTCGCGCGAGACCGACGCGGGTTTTCGAGATGGCCGATTACCTCACCTCGGGGTTCGACCTCGTGGACGTCTCGGAAGCGCCCGAGACCTCCCCCGAGACCACGTCACACGCGTACGTGCTGGTGGTGGAGACCGCGGAGTTCGAGAACCCCGCGGACGGCGCGGTGACCCTTCTGCGCGACCTCCTCGCGGCCAACAAGAAGTCGAAGACCACCCCTCGACGGTGGGAGGTGCGTTCGGTCGAGACGTCGGATGCGACGAAACGCGAAACGGCGTCTCCTCAGACGCGAACGGAACCCCGCCGCGCGCGTTTCGCCGTCGTCGCCGTGGGGGACACGGACGTGATGGCCGAGCGCGCGGCGTTCCGCTCGAAACAAAACTGCGCGAGCGACTGTAACCAGGCCGGCCAACTCGCCGACCGCCTCTTCGCGGCGTGCGGCGGCGTCAGGATCGCGCCGCGTTTGGAGATGGACGTCAGCCGGGACGCGGCGGAGGCGCAGACGAAAGAGTGGGTCGACCGAACTCTGCTTCCCGCGATGTCGCGCGCGGAAGCGGAGTGACGGAAACGGAGACGAGCGAGAGACGCGCGCGCTCGCGCTTTTGTGCGAGCGAGAAGCCACGAGCGACGCGCTGTCGTCTGTGGACCCGTATCTTTCATAGCTCGCGATACGCACACGAGCTATTATATATGAGCGAGTATGATAGCTACGAAAGCCCGCGCGTCTACGGTTGTATTAAGACTCGTAGTAGTCCATCTGAATCGTCTCATCGATCCGCCGTCGCGTCGCGCGACTCCGCGTCTTCCGCGGAGAGCTCATCGGCGGCGTTCGCGGCGCGTTCCCGGCATGACACCACAGAGCCGCCGCCGCCCGTTTCCGTTTCAATTTCCTCGCTCTCCAGCAGCTCGACGATCGTGCGCACGAGTCCCGCGGACTCCGCGTCCACGTCGAGGCTCGGGTCGGCGATCTTGCGCATCAGCGTCGCGTCCAGTTCTCGCCGCAAGTTTTTGAAGAGCACCGCCACGCGCGGCGCGGCGCGGAAGCGGATCCAGCCGTCGCACGTCGCAGCGGCGCGCGCGTGGTCCACCTTGATCTCCCCCCCGAACAGCAAAAGCGGGTACGCGCCCACCAGCGTGGCGTCGCGCAGGTACACTTTCGTGGTCTTCACCTTCTCGTGGAACAGCAGGAAGCGCTTGCGAAACGCGGGGGACCCGAAAACGACAGAGGTGGGGTGCAACGAGACGACGCCGTCGCCCTTCGTGCGGATGGAGCTCTTCGCCGCCTGCGCGAACCGTTCCTGCGTGCTCATCGCGCGTCTGGGCTCAGGTTCGCGACCGGACGACGCGCTCTCGGCGAGAGCGACGTTGGGGTACAGGCCGGCGCAGATGACCGCGCGCACGAGCGGTTCGTTCGACGCGTTCACGCTCGCCGCCGCCAGCGCGGCGCGCCGCTCCGCCAGACGGCCGGTTCGGTTCGTCGGTTTGGTTTTTTTCGCATCCCGCGGCGCCGGCGGCGCGAACGGCGGCGCGAACGGCGGCGCCGCCGCGGACAAGCCCGACGTCGAGCCCCCGCCCGCGCCGGTTTCGAAAAGACCCGCGCCGCTCCGCAGGAACCCGATCTGGTCCAGGAGCTCGACGTACTGCTGCCGCATCTCCGAGATCTGGCGCAGCGTCTGCGCGGAGAGGAACGCTTTGGACAGAAAGTCGCGCTCGCTCGCGCGGCCTCGCGCCTTGGCTCGGATCCAGCCCGCGTACGCGGCCACGAGCGTGAGGTGGTCGGAGGTGGCGCCCGCGCCGGCGAGGCGGCGCTTGGCCTCGTCTGCCTCGTCCCGGCGGTCCATGGGCGCGAGGAACGGCGACCGGAACCCCACGCCCGCCGCGATGGTCAGCACGGGGTCCAGGCAGGAGAACATCGCGGCGTACAGCATCATCTTCCCCAGCCGCGCGTCAACCGGGAGCTCCGCCAGGTGGTGCCCCAGCGGCGTCAGCTCGTCCACGGCGTCGACCGCGTCGAGCTCCTGAAGCGAGCGCAGCGCCGCCGTGACGGCCGCCTCGTTCGGGGGCTCGATGGCGCGACGCAGAAAAGCGCGCACGTCGCCCAGTTTCAAAATTTTGATCTGCAGGCACAGCGCGTCCAGGGGCACGCGCGAGATCTCCGGCGTGGCGAAATCGGCGAGCGTCCGCTCCTTGCGGCTGGAGTAGAGGTGGAAGCAGTATCCCTCGCGGACGCGCCCGGCGCGGCCGCGCCTCTGCCTGCCCGACGCGCGGGAGCACCAAGCCGTGACCAGGCTGGACATGCGCGTCACCGGGTCGTATCGCGTCTCACGCACGCGCCCCGCGTCAATCACGAACACCACGTCGTCGATGGTGATGGAGGTTTCGGCGATGTTGGTGGCCATCACCACCTTGCGCACGCCCGGCGGCGGCTTGGAGAATGTCAGCTTCTGCTCCTCGCTGCTCAGGGTGCTGTGCAGCGGGATGAGCACGAACCGCTCGTCGACGTCCTCCAGCTCCGCCAGCAGGCGCTCGTGCAAGCCGCGGATCTCCGCCATCCCGGGCAGGAAGATCAAGACGGCGCCGTCCTCGTACTCGTCCGCGATGACCCGCACGAGCGCCTCGATGAGCTCGAGGTTTATTTTCTCCTCGTCCACCGTCTGCAGGCACCGAAGCGTGGCGTCGGAGTACCCCGGGTACGACGCGCGCGTCTCCTCCGTCACCTCGTCCATCAGCGACGTCCGTTCCGCGGATTCCTTCGCCGCGCGCGAAGCCTTCGCGGCTCTGGAGGCGCCTCCGCCGCCGCCGCCGGACAGAGGGTTGAACGTCCTGCGCCCTCCCCCCGCCACGCTCCGCGAGTTGGCGTTCGCCTCCGAACCCAGAGCGTACTCGCCGTCGGGGTCGACGACGTACCCGGTGGCCTCGATGGCGTCCTCCAGGCGGTACTCCGCCACCGGGAACGTCCGGCCCGGGATCTCCACGCACCCGCACGCGCCCGGCACCTCCGCCTCGAAGTACCTCTGAAACAGCTCGGCGTCCACCGTGGCGCTCATCGCCACGAGCCGGAAGTCGCTCCGGCGCGTCGCCAGCGCGCGCAGGATGACGAGCAGAAAGTCGCTGAGCAAATCGCGCTCGTGCACTTCGTCCACGACGACGTGCGTGACGCCGCGCAGGTCCGGGTCGCTCTGCAATCGGCGGAGCAGGATTCCCGTCGTGCAGAACAACAGACGCGTGTCTGCGCTCACCTTACTCTCGAGCCGAATGCTGTACCCGACCGTCTGACCCACCCGCTCGCCGCGTTCGGCGGCGACGCGCTCGGCGACGGCCATCGCGCTGAGACGCCGCGGTTGCGTGACGATGATCGAGCACGCGCCGCCGGCGCCGTCGCGAATCGCGTCTTCCAGGATGAACTGCGGGACCTGCGTGGTTTTGCCGCACCCGGTGGCGCCGCTCACCACGGAGGCGCGGCACTCGCGTATCAACGCCATCGTGTCGGCGCGCAGAGCGTGCGCGGGCAAGGTTCGTCGCGTCGCCTGCATCTCGAGCCACCGCGCGTCGTTCCGTTTCGCCGTCTCCGCGTCGAGCAGACGGCGCGATGTGAGCGCGGCGCGCTCGGCGGCGGCGGCGGCGGACGCCTCCTCGCGAAGTCTGTTCGATAACAGGTTCGCGCCGGACGACAGGGCTCGCGCGGCGGCGTTCGTCGTCTCGTCCGGTTCCGTCGCGTCGCGAAGAGACGAAGGTTCGAGAAGAGACGAAGGTTGGTCCTCCGCCTCGTCGTCCCCGAACCCGAGCGCCTCGACGTGCTTGGTCAGCCACGAGGCTCCGATCTTCTTTTTTTCACGCGACGCGTCCGCTTCGTCCCCGGCGCGTCCGTCGCGTTCCCCGGATTCCAAAACGCGGCTCGTTTCTTCGCGCGCGCGTTCGTACACCTCAGCGCGCGCCTTCGCGCGCCTGCCCTTGGCGGTGGCGAGCGCGGCCGCCTCCGCGGCGGCGGCGGCGGCGGCGGCGGCGGCTTTCGTCCTCGCCTCCTCCTCTCGTCGTTCGTCCTCCTTGGTACGCGCCGAGTTCGGCGCGATCACCGCGTCCTCGAAATCAATCTTTCGCGCGCGCGCCGCCGCCACGCGGCGCGCGTGCTCGGCTTCCCAGCGGTCGAGACGCGCGTCCAAACCCACGACGGCTTCGTCTCGGGCCGCTATGGCCGGGAACGCGCGCGTCGGAAGCGGCGGACCGGACGAACCATCCGCGCGTCGTCGCGCGTTCGAATCCTCCTCCGATCCCGCGTCCACCGAGGCGCTCGTCTCCGGCGGCTCGCCCTCCGAGGCGATGAGGCGTCGCAAATACGCCGCGCGGCGCTCTTTCGCCCGGATCTCTTCCTGCTGCTCAGCCTCGCGCTCAGCCTCGATCTTGGCGAACGTGCGCTCGAACTTGGTGTGCCCCGCGAGGAACCCCCGCGCGCGCGCCGCCTCCGCCGCCGCCTCGGCTTCGCGGCGCGCCTCCTCCTCCGCCGCCGCCGCCGCGCGGCGCGCGGCGGCGGCCTCGTCCATCTCGCCGTGCTCCTCCAGGATCGCCGGCATGTACTCGCGCAGCCACTCCGCGAGCGCGAACACCGCGGGCTCGCCGCGCGCGTCGCCGCAGACGAGCGCGGCGAGCTGCGCGGCGACCGATCGGCGAATCGCCGGCGGCAGGTTGGGCTGCCGAACCGAAACCAGCGGCGGCGTCCTCGGGTACCGGTCTCCCGGGGGGAAGTGGATCTCCAGCCAGCACGGACGCCACGTTTGCGGGTCCTCCGCGGGGACGCGCACCGTCCACAGCCGCGGGTCCTCGCGCGTGAACGCGTCCTCGAAGATGCTCTCCAGCGCCAAAGCCTCGTCCGCGCGCTCGGAAAGCGCGGCGGCGGCGTCGTCGGCGTTCGCGACGTCGGTTTCGCTCTCGCTCTTCGGGTGCAGTTTCCGCAGGAGCGCGTACGTCGCGTCCTGTTCCGTCCAGCCCGCGCGTTCGAGCGCCGCGCGCGACTCGGCGCGCGTGAATCCGTACGCGCCGAGCCGCGCGAGCATCGCGCGCTGCAGCAGCGCGACGTGCGGATCTTCCCGCGCCGCCGTCCCGGCGAGTGCCGCTCGGTCCTCCGCCGCCGAGTCCAGGGGGCCGCCCGCCGCCGACGCGCCGGCCGCCATCGCGCGTCGCGTCTGGTCCCGCGCCGCCGCCGCCGCCGTGTCCCGCGCGTCTTCCGCGCGGCTCCGCTCGGCGTCGCGCGCCGCCGCGGGCGCCTCGGCGGCGGCGAGCACCCTGAACCTCTCGGGGATCTCCTCGCGGGGCGCGAAGACGCAGAGCCACTCCACGCACTCCGCGAGCCGGGACTCGGTCGCGGCGCGACGCGCGTTCGTCAACCGGGTTCGCCTCTGCGCGTGCGTCAACGCCTCGTCGCGGTCGAGCTCCGCGCGCAACTCGCGAAAGTCAAACGCCCCCGGGCGTTCGGGACACCGCGCGGCGGCTTCCGTCGCTCGTTTTTTTCCAAACCCGAAGTCGGTCAAACGACGGACCACGCTGTCTTGTCGGTCGGCTTTCTCGCGCGCCTCGCGCGCCTCCTCGTCGCGCCGAAGCGCCTCCCTCGCGGCTCGCGCGCCGAGTGTCACGGCGTGCGCCTCGTGCGCGGCGAGGCGGTCGAGCACGGCGTCCGCCGAGGCGCGGCCGCCGCCGCCGCGCGAGGAAAAAGCGCCGGAGGCGGCGCCGCCGGAGGCGGAGAGCGTCCGGTCCGTCTCGACGCTCAAACCCTCCGCCGGCGCGTCGACGCGCGCCGGCGCGGTGAGCGCGGCGTTCGCGCGCGCGGTGCGCTCCGCATCCGCCTTGCGCGCCGACGCGTCTTCCCGGACCGGCTCCAGCGGCCGAAGATGGCGCAGGAGCTTGGAAACCGCCTCCTGCTTTTCATCCGGCATGTGCAGAAGTTCCGGAGACGCCTCGTCCGCGCGCTGCGTCTTCGCGAGCCGCGAGGCGGCACCGGGGACGACGCCAAGCCCGTCAAACCCGCCACCGTCGCCGAGGCCGCGCCATCCCTTCAGGCTCGAGGGGTCGCGCGCCTCGCCCGCGTCCGCGGTGGCGAATTCTCGCGGGGGCGCGGCGCGCCGTGGCGGCAAGGGTGGCGGTTCCCCAGGTACCGCGACGCGCACGTTCAGGATCTGCAGAGCGCCCGAAGGCGCGGAGGTGGGAACCTTCGGCGCGCCCTTCTTCGGCCGCGCGGGGGCGGCGCGGCCGCCGCCGCGGCCGCCCTCGCGCGCTGCGCGTGCCTTTTCGCCGCCGCCTTTGTTCATCGCGAGGCCCAGACGCGCGGCCCCGCGCGTCCTTCCTCTGACAAAGGAGAGGGAGGTGCCCGCTCGCTCGGCGCTCGTCGCTTTCGTTGTCGTTGCGACGGAGACTATCCACGTCAGCTTTGAGAAGTGTGTAATAAAGTGTCGGCGGTGAAGAAACCCAGACATTCACCGGCGCGCGTCGCTTCCGTGTACGCGCTCGATTTCCGAATCGAGCTCACGGCGTGTCTGTCGCCGTAGACTCGGACGCACCTCTCTCGTTCACCGCCCACGGCCGCCCCTCGGGCTTCGGTGACGCTCGTCGGCGATGGGTCTCAAGCAGAAAAAAGCGCTCGCCAAGAAGGAATCCGGCGACCTCAAGGTCGATAAGACCTCGAAGGCTGGGTACGATCGGTCCAACGTCGCGGAGGTGATCAAGCGCCTGAAGCAGATGGCCAAGGATGACACGAATCGCTTCGACAAGATGGGCCTGGACGAAACCCTGGAGCGGCTCGAGGCGAGCGAGCGCGTCGCCGCGTCCGTGGACGCCGCGCTCGCGCAGGAGACGGCGCGGAAACGCGCGTTGTTGTCGGCGTTTCTCGAGCGCGGCTTGACCCCGCCCGCGCCGGATACGCGCGACGAGACGCCCACCGGAAACGTCTCCGACAACGTCTCGAAGACGTCGACGGGGGAACACGCTCCGACATCGCTGGAGACCGCGTCCGACGAGGACGCGATCGAAGCGGCCAAAGCCCGGCTCGCCGAGACGCAGGCGTCGAGCCGGCGGAAACTCGCCGCCGCGAAGACGGCGCGCGCGCACAACGAGGTCATGCTCCGAGCGCTGGAGGCGCGCGGCGTCGCCGCGCCGGCTGAAGCCGAGGCGGGCGCGGACATGTGAGAAGGCGAGGCGACGAGTTTCGCACGAGTCTACACGTATTAATACGAGTCTACGGCACGTGTGCGTGTCGCGCGTGGGCGTGTGTCGCATGACGAGAGCATCGAGCGGCGGGCGCCGCCGCCGCGCGCGAACGGCGAACCGCGCGTCGTACGTACTCGCGGATAATGCTCTCGTACCGATACGTAACTCCTTTCTACGCGTCGCGCTCGCGCGAACGCGCGACGCCACCCGAAACACATCGACACACCGACGGCGCCTTTCCGAACGCATCCTTGGTCCTACGCCGGACCGAACATGCTGGTGGGTGCCTCGTTGCGCGCGGCGCCGTTGGCCGGGACGGAGTTGTCGCAATCCGCGTACCGCACGTCGGGCATCACGCGCGCCGGCGGCGCGAACGGCGGCGTCGCCGGCGCGATGGCCTCGACGGTCTCGTCCACGACGACGTAGCCTTTAGACGACCCGGCGTTGTCCCCCGCGGTGGTCTTCTTGTAGAAGTGTGTGATCGTGCCGTCCGGCTGCGGCTTGGGCTTGAAGAAGTCGGTGATGGCGGGCGCGTCGCCCGCGGGCGCCGGCGCTGCGCCGCCGGCGGAGGCGTCGCCGAGCGGTTCCTTGAGCGCGTCAAACGCGGCTTTCACCGCCTTGTCCTCTTCCGCCGCCTTGGACCAGCCCTTGATGAGCTCGCCCTTGAACGCGGCGGACGCGCGCTTCGACTCGGCGCGCTTCAACGCCGCGGAGCGGTCCTTCGCGGCGTTCGGGTCCGCGAACACGTCGCCCAGGATCTGCGGCGGGAACTTCAGCGCCTTGCCCACGCTGGAGTTTTGGTTGAACGCCTTGAGCGCCTCGGCGGAAACCACGGGCGCGGTCACGTTCACGCCGCGCTCGTTGACGTCGCGCCAGTGCTCCAAAACACCGCGGCTCTGGCGCTGCGACTCCGTCGCGACGGTGCCCGCGAAGATGAAGCGGGGGTTGTCTGCGAGCGGGGGGGTGGATGATGCGGGAAACGCGGAGGTGAGCGACGCGCGAGGGAATCGGACGCAGATGAGCCGAATTCGCATTGTCCGGGAATTCGCGATGATGGCGCGGGCCCGTACCGCTCGCGGCGCGTCCGGGGACGAGCGCGCGGCCGACGCCGCTGGAAAACGCGGGACGGACACTGGGGTCCTGCCACGCCGCCGAGTTCGCTGTGTCCGCCATCGGGGATTCTATTGTCGCGGGTCGAGATCGGCGCGCCGACGAGTGAATGCGCCTTCACACGGGGTCGCGCGGAATCGGCCAGCTCGAACTTTCGACACCGGCCTCCGCACCTCCGCCGGAGGGGAGAGCGTTTTACGAAACGAGTCTGTGTGCGAATTTCGCGAGTTCGAACTTCGAACCGCGCGCGGTGGTAACACCTGCCATTCCTGTTTCCCGCGACCCGTACACATCTCTACGTATTCCTATGCACACACGCGCGCTTCTCGCGCGAAGCGGTCCGTCGTCACCCCGGCCCGGCGGCGCTCCCGCCGAAGTTCAGGCACCCGTACGAGTATCGCGGCTTCCGCGCGCGCGCCTCGGCAACCCCCCAGTCCTCGATCGGCCACCCGCGCTCCTTCGCGACTTGGCGCAGCCTCGCGTCCGGGTTCACCGCGACGGGCGCGCCCACGTGCTCCATCAGAAGCACGTCGCTCATGGAGTCGGTGTAGAACGTGCAGTCTTTCAAATCGACGCCGTTGCGGTCGCACCACGCGCGCGCCACCTCGTACTTGCCGTCTCCGTACGCCACGGTTTCGATCTTCCCGGTGAGTCGACCGGTGGTCTCGTCCACCTCCATGACGGACGAAAGCACGTCGTCCCGCCCCGTCTCCAGCCCGAACAGCTTCGCCGCGGCGCGCGCCGGGTGCTGCCACGAGGTGGTGCATATCAGACACCTCGTGCCGTCCGCCGCGTGCTTCTCGATCGCCGCCTCGCACCCGGGGCGCTGCCGGTGGCGCATGTGCCTCTCGAAAAACGCCGTCACCTGCGCTTCCAGCTCCGTCGCCGGCGTGCCCGCGTAGAGCTCGGCAGCCTCTGCGCCCGCGCGCTCGGCGCCGGCGCCGAAGCCGGCGGCGTATCGCGCGAACCAGTAGATCGCGGTGAAAATCATGGATGCGCCCACGCGGCCGGCGTGCATCTCGTGCTGCACCCAGTGCCACGACGAGTTCGTGTCGATCACGGTGTGGTCCAGGTCGAAAAAGGCCACCCCCTTTTTCTCCGAGACCGCGGTCGCCGAGGTCGCCGCGGTCGCCTCCGCGGAGGAACGCGTCGCGTTCTCCGCCGGGGCGGCGCGCTCGTCTCTCGGCGCGCGCGTGGACGAGATCGCGGGCGCAACGTACTCCGGCGCGACGGGAGGGGCTCTTGGCGAAGGCACCTTCATGGGTGTCGTCGCCTCGGGCGCCGTCTCCGTGACGCTCTTCGCGGTGGCGGACGCTCCCGCGGGCGCGTCGAACGCCGCGCGGTCGCCGGGCGGCGGCGCGACGGGCGGGTCGGGGGACGCGCCACCGCTGCTCGTCGGCTCAGACGCTGTCGCCGCCGCGTTCATCGCCGCCAGCTTCTTCTTGCTCTTGCTCTTCTTGTTGGACGGCATCCTCGGCGCGTCGATCGGCACCGCGAGACGCGACCCCGCAGAAATCGAGGGTCGGACGCGGAAGCCGCGGGGGCTCGGACCTCCCGACGCGCTCGAGTGACGCGACGCGCGGGACCGGTGTCGTCGTGCCGGCGAGCGCGAAACGGACTTGGACACGGTGTCGGGCGCTGCCTGACCCTCGCGCGCGACGCCTTGTGCCCACAAGGTCCCTCGGTATTTGGGTGTTGGGACTGTCTCGGAGGAGATCTGTCTGCATTTTGGCGCAAGTTCTGTCCCCGGCTCCCGGCGCTCGCACGCCGGCCACTTGCACAACGTCTTGTGCGACCAGAGGCTCACGCGCGGCATCCGACCCTCGCCGGGTTCGAGGGTCGCCGCAATGTCAACGCGTCGGGTCGCGTCGCGGCTCACGATGCGGCTCCGCGCTGGGCGCGACATCCCGGCGCCGCCGTCGGCGCGTTCCCTCGACGTCTTAGACCGCGTGGGCACGCGCGAGACGCGAGCGCGGGATGACGACCGCCGCGCGAGCGCGAGCGGCGCCGGTCCCCTCCCGCGGGGGTTCGCCGCCTCGTGCGCGGCGCCCGCGCTGAGCTTCTCCGAGCCGCGCGAAACGCGAAACGCGCGCGGGTGGACGCTCCCCCCTCCCCCGGGCGCGGCGCGCGCGCGCGCGTCGTCGTCTTCCGCCGCGCGGGCGCGGTCTTCGCCGTCCTCGGAGGAGGCGACGGACGAAGCGCGCGGGACGCGCGGCGAAGCCGACGGGCGCGTTCGAGACGACTCGGACGACTCGGACGACTCTAAAGCTTCTTCCTGGCGTGTCAACCTCGGTGTCCTCCGACCTTTCCGGACCTTCGAGCGCCTCCCCGAGGGCACCGCCGCCATCTGCGTGACGAGCGGCGTGTTGATGGCCGGGCACGCGTGCGTCGCGCCGGCGCTCCCGGCGTTCGCCGCCGAGCTCGGCGCCACCGCCGCGCAGGTGGGCATGAGCCTGAGCGCGTTCGCGCTGGCGAGGCTTCTCCTGAACCAGCCCGCGGGTGCGATCGCGGACGAAAAAGGCCGACGACCGCTGCTCGTCGCGGGACCGCTGATCACCGCGCTCGGCATGTTCGGCTGCGCGTCGGCGGGCTCGCTGCCGGAGCTGCTCTTCCACCGCTTCGTCGCCGGCGCGGGCTCGGCGGCGTACGCGAGCGGCGCGTCCGCCACGCTGGCGGACCTGAGCACGAGCGCGAACAGGGGGCGCGTGCTGGGCGCGAACCAGGCCGCAGCTCTGGCGGGCGCGGCGGTCGGGCCCGCGCTGGGCGGCGCGATCGTCGCGGGAACCGCGGCGGCGCGGACGAAGAGCGTCGCGTTTCTCGAGACGATGCCGTCGTTTCCCGACGCGTCGTTCGTCGGCGACGTCGGCGACGTCGCGACGCGCGCGCCGTTCTTCGCCGTCGGGCTCGGGTGTCTGTACGCCGCGGCGCACGCGTTTCGAGGCGCGCCGGAGACGCTCGCGAAACGGGCGACGACGAAAAAAAAAACGCGCGCGGCCCGAACGGAGTCGAGCGAGACGGTCGATCTGGCGAGCGCGCGCTCGACGGCGACGAACGTGAGCGAAGGAGAAGAGAAACCGCCGCGCGTAAAGTACGCGCGAGACGAGCCGGAAAAAGCCGCGCGCGTGCGTCGCGCGCGTCGCGATTTCTTCGCCGCCTCCGGCGTCAACGCGGCGCTTTTTTTCTCCGGGTCCGGCGGTCGCGCGACGCTCGTGCCTCTGCTCGCCGCCTCCACGCACGGCTGCGACGTCGCGGAGATTGGCGCTTTGTTCTCCGCCATGGCGCTCACGTCGCTGCTCGGCGCGGCGCCCGCCGCCGCGCTCGCCGACGCGGCGCCCCGGCGCGCCGTCGTGTCAGCCGCGATGGCGCTCTCGAGCGTCGCCGTGCTCGCGACGGCGGCGGCGCCCACCAAGGAGCTCTTCGCCGTCGCCGCGGTGGCCTGGTCGGCGTCGCACGCGCTGATGGGCCCCGCGCCGGCGGCGTACGCCGCGGACGTGGCGGGCCCCCGTGCCGCGCGCGGCCGCGCGCTGGCCACGTACCGCACGTGCGGCGACGTCGGCATGCTGCTCGGGCCGGTGGCGCTCGGCGCGGCGGCGGACGCGTTCGGGGCGCCGAGCGCGCTCGCGGCGAACGGCGCGGCGCTCGGCGCGGCGGCGGCGGCGTTTCGCGCGACGGCGTCGGACAGGGACCACCGCCGCGCGCGAGCGAAGTCGAGACGAAAAGGATGATTGGTTTCGGAAGACGACTTCGCGTCTCGCGGCGGACAATCTTAGTCATCATTTAGACCACCATACGCGTACCCTCAGCGAGCTAGAAACACCACCCGCGGCGTGGCTCGTTCGCGCGACGACCGAGGCTACGCGTCGTCCTCGTCACCCCTCCCCGCCTCGGCCGTTCCGGTCGCCGCGACGAAGTGCGGCGCGCGTCGCCTCGCGCGCTCGGGCGCCACCGACAAGAGGTGCTCGCGCCGCAGCGGCGCCCAGCCGGTTTCGGCGGCGGATCGATCGTCGGCGCCGGCGCTCTTCCTGGCGCGCTCGAGGACGACGTCGTCGCGTCCGCCGGCGTCGTGGTCCTCGCCGAGGGTCGTCCACATGGGCTCGAGGTGGTCGACGCCCTCGTGGTGGTCCAGCGCGCGCACGAACCGGAGGATCTCGTTCACGCCGCGCGCCGCGTCCGCCGCGTCCGCGCCCGCGGGCGGCGGCAGGCGC
>MDSV01018779.1_pt1 | contig 15605 bp, 13 predicted proteins | sample 810851 | NCBI WGS metagenome assembly MDSV01 (sample SAMN05326640, study PRJNA326480) | marine metagenome | isolation source: seawater | place: Atlantic Ocean: North East | collected 2012
ACCTGATCACGCCAATCGCGTCTGGACACGGTTACGTGATAACAGCTTTGCTATCATCGGCGCACGAGCTATCGAAGATATCTCGCCCCAGGATGTTATTTATGTCATACGACAGATAGAACAACGGGATGCTCTTGATGTGGCAAAGAGGGTACTGCAAGACATCAACCGAGTGTTTCGATTTGCCATCACCAGTGGCAGATTAAAATACAACCCCGCATCAGACTTGCACGATATTCGGAAGAAGCGAAAAACCACTCACAGGGCTTCACTCCCAAAACACGAATTACCAGACTTCCTCCGCGCTCTCGAAACCTATGAACAGCGCGGGCGCAGACTCACCAAACTAGCTATCGAGTTACTGGTGCTCACTTTTCTTCGCCCCGGTGAACTCAGGGGTGCCCGCTGGGAAGAGTTCGATTTCAACCAAGCCATTTGGCGCATTCCAGGTTCACGCATGAAAATGGGCACCGAACATTTGGTCCCTCTGTCACAGCAGACCCTGAAAATCCTGGAACAAGTAAAGCCTATTTCAGGAAAGTACGATCTGGTATTTCCTTCTGAACGTCGCCGAACACAGCCCATGTCGGACAACACCATGCGCCGGGCAATCTTCAAACTGGGTTACGAAGGTAATGATGCCGCCAAGTCAAAAGTGACTCCCCACGGCTTCCGAGCGACAGCTTCTTCCATTTTGAACGAAGCCGGTTTTAACCGCGATGCTATTGAACGACAGCTATCCCACATGGAACGCAATGGTGTTCGAGCCGCGTATACCCATCATGCGGAATACCTTGATGAACGTACTCGCATGATGCAATGGTGGGCTGACTATCTGGATGATCAGCGCCAGCGGCAAAAAGTTTCGCCGATCTTTTCCAAGCAGTCAGCCGCAAAGTAAGCACGGCCCATAGATCACCAGCAGCGTTTCACAAGATTACCTGCGCTGGGCTTGCTGAGAAGGCAAATTGGCAATAAACGCCCTTTTCTCTTCCAGAGTCGGGCAGCTGGCGTAGAAACACAAAATGTCGTGAACTTCTGATCTCAACATTGCACTGCATCCGATACCCAGCCGAAACGGCCTTGGCAACAGGCCCTGCTTAATCCATACGTAAATTGACGATTTGCTGACAGAAAACAATCGAGGCAGTTCTGAGAGGCGAATGATTTCCTGATCGCTATTCACCGGTCACCTCCACGCTCTCGCACTCAATCAGCAACGGGTGGTTTCTCAATAGACGCATCGCCTTACGAACAATTCGGCTACCTTTACGCAGACGGCGATAATGTTCCTCTGTCATCATCGCCAGCTCTTTCTCATAGTCGTGAGCCGCACGCTTGAAGTTGTTTTCGGTGTACCCCTCTTTGGTAGGACGAATATTTTCTCGAATAATGCTCCCCTGACCGGTGGGACGTCGATAGCCAAAACGAAACGTATTGCTGCCCTGCTCCTGCCTTACAAAGGTATTTAAGTAGCCGTAACTTTCACCCAGGTCTTTAAACGAACGCTTACCTTCGTGATAGTTATCGCAGTGAATTTTACCTTCCAAATACGCTAATGAATGGACCGATTCAAGCAGCGTCAGCACAGAACATAGCGTCTCAAACGATGCTTTACGCACCATAAAATCCGACAAGCCTTGCCTGGCATCCACCATGTCTTCAGCAATGGCGCAAATTGACTTTGGGTTTCCAACGTCGAAATATTCGTTACTCATGATTTCTCCTTGAGGTAGATATTGTCAAATCACTCAAGGCAATCCTGCCATAGCAGACGCAGAATCATATTTTAGAAATGGAACCAAAAAGGGGCTTTATGCTCGGATTGAGCAGGTTTCTTTTAGAATTCAGCCATCACACAGGAGCCTAAGACATCGATCAGCTGATTTCCCTGGCAAATAGATGGCTCTGACATTTAGGGCAACGTAAGCCGTGGCTGAAGTCGTGCACCCACTCAACACCACACATAACGCATTGATAGCGTACAGGCTCTCTCTTGGCCGTTTGTAGCTTCTGCTCGACAGGAACAACAGGGTGATAATCGCCACTCCAACCAGAAGAGTAACTACGGCGATCCGGTCTAAAAAACTGATGATTGCGCCTCGCCTGAAGCAACACTGTAGCGGTCTTTGGGTGGAAGGCCCATTCTCTCAACCCTGCTCGCAACACAAATGCCAATACTGCTTCGGAAAAGCGAAGGTTTCGGTCTTTTTTCAATGAAGAAATGGAGAAGCTGTCGCAGTTCAAGGCTAATAACGCAGCTTTGTTCTCCTGAAGCTTGCCTTCATCTATCATAATCGGCGGTTTACCTTTGTACACCAGATCCACTAGAATCGGATAGCCACCCACCTCCAGCAGCAAATCCACATGATGATCCAACACCTTCACGCTGGCTTGTGCCTTTTCAATGGTATTACATGCCCCGCGACTGACCTGAAGAAACTCGGAATTCCCACAGCAGGCGTGATACTCCATTACTTCTAATGGTGGCGTTTCGAGAATTTCACCCACCATTTGAGGTGCAACTTCGCGTACCATCATGGCAACGGCTACCGCCGAGCTAAACGGGCACTCCTCTTCGGGCTTGGCGTCTTTATGACGGGAATCGTGGGCGAAGTGGTAGCGCTTTTCCTTCGGGTGACGAGACAACAAGGGCGCCTTACAACCCGGACACAAACAGTTGCAGGCGCGCCCTTTAGGCGCATCCTCGGGTTCGACAATCTCTCCGGTAGCTTTGTGAATTCCAAACGGAATCAGCAGTTCACTCATTCATTCCGCATCCTTTCGATATGCCGCAGCATATCTGCCGTTTGAACTATCCTTCCTCACGCCAATGAAATTCCGCTCTCAGTGCGGCAACACTCCGGCTCAGTTCGATAGCATTGTGAGGTATTAACAGGTACGCCCAGGGCTTGCCACCACATTTTGCAGCATGCTCATTAGCAAAACGACACCACCTGGCCGCTGCTTTCGCCTTTTGCTCAACGTCAACCTGCTCCATTTGGGTGGATCGCTTCGGTTCAATCATCAAATAGGCGTCGCTGGCTTCCACCACGAAATCTGGTTCGTAATTTTTACCGCTAATATACTCGATGCGAAACTGACCGGAGGCAGGTTTCATCCACTTGATAACACTGTCATCGGATTCCAGAATCTGCGCCAACCTCAACTCACCTTCAACCGAATCAAATTTCTGGAAGGGATAGCAGCATCGGTTAAAACCGGTGAACAACATCTGCTTAACACGCTGTTTATTCTCGACTGGCGCTCGAAAGTCACGAAAGTTTTCGTCAGGTGCTTTATTAAAGGTAGCAGGCCTAAGAATTTCAAAGCCTTGCGTTACTTTACCGACATAATCTGTGGGCGTGCGCCATTCATGCTGCTGCATCTGAGCCCAGATAAAATCACGAATCTGCTTTTGCCAATAGATCAGGACATTTTCCACTTTGTCCCGGTCCTTATTCAGGTAATTTTTGATTCGAACAACCACCTGAAACGCCAGCTGATAGAGAAGATCGGCATGCTCATCGTAATCAATGGCGTCAATTTCCATCAGGCTGCGAACAATATAATCTTCCAGTCGCTTTTCTTTCGCTTCCTGGTTTTCCCATTGAATACGGGTGGTCTTATTATCTTCCAGGTGGCGTAACAGGATTTCCTGCGCAACGGGCTGAAAGTTAATTTTATCTAGCCCGGTCAATTCAAATTTTTCAAAGCCATAGTTTACTTCACGGGTAGGCAATACCGTGATCTGTGGAATATCAATGGTTAACGCAACCAACTTATCAGTGACAGTATTGACGATTTCTGCCACTGATTCATCGGTGAGTTCGGATTCGTCGTCCATACCCTCCAGTGTCGCCTGCTGAGGAATAGATTGCCTGACCACACGCTGTACCCGCTCCAGCACCTTGTTCTTCACCTGCTCAGTGCCCAGCTCTTTTGAAGACGTCAAACGAGAAGACTCTTCCTCTATCACCTTAAAGGTAATCTCCGCCACCTTGCCCCGACGCGCGTCTAACTGAGGCACATGATAACCCGGGTGCTCTTCTTTTATGGCCTTATCATTGCTGGTTGCATACCGGCCAGTGGCCGCAATCTCCGCGATAGATGGTGTTGTGATAACCTGTGGCCGCCGCTCAGGAATATCTGCAGAATCATCATCGCCGATATACACCGTTTTGCGAATGATCGACTCGTCATCGTTGGCCCGGTCAATGATATCCTGGTAGCGGTCGTGAGCAATAATGGTCAGCCGATCAACGGGCTCGACACCAGTGCGCTTACCATACGGAATCCGCAGCCCCCGGCCAATGGTCTGTTCCGTTAGGATTTCCGAAGCTGACGCCCGCAGGGGCACGATGGTATAGAGGTTGGTGACATCCCAACCTTCTTTCAGCTTGTTGACATGGATAACGATTTCCGTGTCTTTATCGTGCTCTACGGCCAGCAAGCGCTGCATGGCTTCATCCGATTCCTCGCCACTTTGATTGGAGTGGACCTCGATGACCTTACCCTTGTAGCGCCCGTCAAATAGGGCCTCAACGGTTTCTTTGAGTTGGCTGGCATGTTGAGTGTCCTGCGCCACCACCAGCATGAAGGGTTTAACATGCTTGCTGCCGGTATTGCGGGCATAAATATCCAGTTCGGCCTTTACGTATTCGTGGTGGTGAATACCGTCTTCCAGCTTGATTTGCTCCAGTTGTTCCTGGCTGTAATCGGCGACGCGAAAATCCCGACGGGTTGCCACGGCGGGAATCTTTACATAGCCATCGTTAAGAGCACTGGCCAGAGGATAATGGAAGACAATGTTGTTAAAGTCCCTCGGTTTTGCGCCGGTGGTCTTAGGTGTGGCAGTCAGCTCCACACCGAATACCGGCTTTAGGTCATTGATGGCCTTGGCCCCGGCACTGGCATAATAGCGATGCGCTTCATCCATAAACACTACCAAGTCGGGCAAATCCGCCAAATAATCGAAGTAGGATTCACCGATACATTCCTGCAACCGCCGAACCTTGGCAATATTGGATTTGGCCGCACCTTTCTTGTTCTCCTTGGCGTTGATCTTGGAGATATTAAATACGTTGATATGGGGTGCAGTTTCATAGGCCAGCAAGTCCCCGGTCAGTGTTTGCGGGACCGCATAATCCAACCGAACCCCTCGGCCATCTTCATAGTCCTCACCGGTGATCACAACAGGTGGTGTTTGGGCGATTTCCGGGATACCCGCAAACACGTATTTAGGGGTACCCAGGGTAAAGTCTGCTTTTAATTTCTCGTAGATCGTGAGGTTAGGAGCCAACACAAAAAAGTGGCGGCTACGTCCGGTAAGGTATAGCCAGGCAATCATGGCACCCATCAGGCGGGTCTTGCCCACCCCGGTGGCCAGCGCGAAACAGAGAGAGGGGAAGTCCCGTTCGAACTGCTTGACCGTAGGGTACTGGTCTTGCACCACTTGTAACCATCGGTTTAGATCAGGATCTTTAGAAAGCTCCATCTGATCCAGAATATCCGCCAGAATATTCAACGAGTCTCGCTGCGGATCACGCAGGGAGAGGCGGGCCGAGATCTGATTGGCAACTTTTGAAGCATTTTTATTCATCGAAAACGAATCCTTCATCCCGTCTTATTCTTCTGATAGCTCTGCTGACTGCTTCTCTGACTCAGGTGCTTCTTCAGATTCGTCTTCGCCTTGATCGACGTCATCCTGCTCTCCGTCTTCCTCTTCGCCCTCATCAGGCAATACATTCAACGAGAAGCTGTAGTCATCGTGATCCCATTCGCACTTGTGCAAAATGGCTTGCGGAATTTTCTTGAGCGTCAGATTGGGGAATTGATCGGCATCCGCCATAAAGGCCTTACAGCAAATCACCAAGGAGCGATCTTTGCCGACCTCATCACTGATCACTTTAAGCTGATCCTGGCTGAGGCTTCCGGTGGTGACGTAAATAAAATCCGTTTCGGTGCTGTAGCCATGCATCCAGAAGTGCTTTTGACTGGGCGCATAGGTAAAGCCCATATGCTTGCACATGGCCTCAGACAGCATTTCGGCGTTGTATTCCTTGTTGATAATCCAGTTGCCCCAGTTGTCTTTTTTGAGCAAGGAGGGCGCCAGCCTGAAATAGCGGTAACCGCCACCACCTTGCCAATTAACCGACGTGGAAATACCACCCTGATCTTCACCATTCACAACTTTTTTCAAACGCGGCACTATATGAGTTTCACAGTGATCGCCAAGCTCGACCATAATCCAACGGCGCCCCATTTTGTGGGCGACTGCACCGGTGGTTCCTGAACCTGCAAAAGAGTCAAGCACTAAATCTCCAGTGCAGGTTGCTATATGAATTACTCTATTCAGTAAAGCCTCTGGTTTTGGAGTATCAAAAGACGCATCCCCAGGAAATAGCTTCCTCATTTCATTTTTAGATGTTCTATTGCTACCAACATCTTTCTTGCCCCAAATTGTCCTTGGAACCAATTCTGAAACTTCAGAAAGGTATCGCTTAATACTTGGCCTCGCTGAGCCATTTGGCCCCCACCACACCCTGCCATCCTCATCAAGCGCATTTAACTTTTCTTGCGATACGCGCCAATATCTGCCAGGTGGTGGAGAGAACTCTCGACCTGTTGGCCCCTTAATCGTATACAACCCTTTAGAATATGGCTTATTCGCATATGGATCGCCCGGAAGCCAAGGACCTCTCAGATCATCGTCAGGGTTCGTGTAGATTGAGTTTGCTTCTTCTGTTCTGGGCAGCTTATTCGGTTTCCAATCCGGGCACTTTGAATAGACAAGCATGTAATCATGATCAGACGAAAACTGCCTCGCAGAATTTCTTGGTGAATCTGCTTTTTCCCAAATCACCGACGTGACATAGTTTTCTCTTCCAAATATTTCGTCACACATTACCTTTAAATAATGCGCCTCGTTATCATCAATCGTGATCCACAACGAACCATCCTCACTGAGAAGGGTACGCATTACCTCCAGCCGGTCTCGCATTAATGACAACCACATGGAATGCTCTAATCCATCATCGTAATGGGTAAAGGCACTCCCAGTGTTGTAGGGAGGATCGATAAAAATACACTTCACCTGGCCAGCATACTTCTGCTCCAGCGCCTTCAGCGCCAGCAGGTTATCGCCATGTATCAAGATATTGTCATCGAATGCTTTGGGTGCATCATTCTCGCCAGCAAACAGATCATCCGCCAACTGCTCAGCTGCCTCACTTCGATAGGAAAGATTTTTATCTTCCAGCAGTATGCGAGGCTCCAACCTTGGCCGTTTCTCTTTACCAATCCAGGTCAATTCGAGCTTTTGCTTTCGTTTACTTGTCATTAACTCTGTTCCGATATTACTTTACTGCGTTATGGGTAAGGTTGCTTGCTTCAACTCGGATGTTGTCATGGAACTGTATTTTTGAAGCTTTTCTCGCAGCCTGAACAATCTTCTATCCGCCGCATCAATCAACGTGGAAAAGGTGATAGCCCGGATGCGGCCAATCGTTTTGCTTGGATCATCACTGTCTTTTATCTCTTTGCTAGCCGTCTTTGGCTTGATGCTTTCGCCGACAACGAACGCATTGATATAAGGAATCGAAGTCAGGAAATCGCTATAGGCAATATCCTGAACGTAGCCATCGGCTTGATTCATTTCTTCACGACCAATGGGAAATCCGCCACGCTTTACTTCAATCAGGAGAACTTTGATGACGGTTGGCAGGCCTTCCTCATCGATCTCCTCTAATGCCTTTGCACCGACGCTGGCATCCTTCAATACAACAATATCTGGTCGCTTTTTGGCATTGTTGAATGCTTCAGGATCAAGACGCTTGCCAAACACCTGCTCAATGGTTTTCACCAAACCAACATTGGAGGAGTATTCCGAAGACTCAAACTCGGGGCCAAAAATCCAGCGCGCCTTCAACAATAGCGGGTGTATCGTGTGCAGTTCATCCGCATCTTTATCACCAGATAAGCGACGGAGGGTTTCGATCACTTTAAGGCGCGCGTCAATTTCAGACAGAGCTTTTAGCGCGTCTTGAGCAGTCCATTCATCCAGCAATTGATCCAAGGCATCGACATCATCATGAGAAATGCTGATCAGCTTGCTGAGCAAACTTTGCCCATGGTGAGACTTTTCCAGATTAATCGCTGCTTTCACGGCCAATTGAAGGACTTTCATCTCCAGATCGGGATTGTCTTCCAGCATGGTATCAATAAATTCGGATACCTCGTTCCGCGCCAGCTGCGGCAGCTCGTCAAACTCGGAACGATATGAATCGAGCGCGGCTTCTTTGACTTTTTCAATTTCAGAACTGAATAATTCTTTTCGTTTTCTAGCAATGTACTGGGCAAGCTCATCCGCAACCTGATTAACGAGGTCGCTTCTAGGCTTAAATCCAGACCAATCTTCCAGAATTTCTTCACGCAGGTCGTCTGTTTGTACAATAACGGCAAATCGTAGGCTGAACTTTCTACGCGCATCGGCGAAAGAGACCGGGCCTAAGCGCCAATCCATATCACCCACACGACGACCACCTACCCAAATCCCCACACCCTGAAACTTGGCATTCTTTTTTGAAAGCTTGGTATCGACAATGGTGATCTTCAGTTTCGCGCCAGCAATATCAACCGCTTCTTCACTCAAAAGCCCAGGATGATCGTCCAGCTTTACTTCTTTACCATTGATGTATATGGCAAAGTCCGGCATGGAGATAAACCTTGTCGCCATCGCCTCCAAAATTCGCTCACCCGTCCAAAGGTTTTGAGTTACCGGAACGGTCAATCGGGTTCCGCGGCCTTCACGAGGCTCGGAGTCCATTGATACCGCCTCTAAAGGGTTATCTTGACTGCCGATTCGTATTGTCAGCTTGGCACACGAACCTTCACGCCAGGTTTCGACCGTATATTCATCGCCAAAACAAAGTAAGCCATGCCTGCCAATACCGTTGCGACCAAATGCTTTGCGCTTGAGGTTTTTCCTCTCTTCGGGGAACGCCACATAAGGGCCCTGGTGTTGTAAGCGGTTATAGCGCATCATCATCCAGCGAGTTTGCAGATGCTCACTGGTCATGCCTATACCATCATCAAGCACTTTAAGCGTCTGGCCGAATTCTTCCGGCACGACGATGTTAACCTTGCTCGCACCAGCGTCGTGAGCATTAGCAACTAATTCGGTCAGAGCGACAATAGGGTCATTCACGACCACACCCAACTCGCGTCGCAAATAATTCTCTTCGTACCGTGTGTGGAACAGATCCAGGCTTTCCATGCTTAATCCTTAGTTGCTGCAAATATCGTCAGCTGTAACTCTTCACCTGCCATACGATATTCCGGGCGCCGACCAGACAATTGTTCGGACTCGTTGACGATCACAGGCACCCCTTCGCCGCGTTTGTCCATCATCATGGCTCGCCCTACGTTTGGACCGTAGGCCCTTTGTGCCTCAACGGTCACTGTGCCAGATATTACCGGAGGGTTAATGTTATCGACCGGGCATCTTGCCAACAGCGTTGCTATCAGTTGATTTCGCGTTGCCTGGCGCAATTCCAGATCACCCACTTCCAGCGTATTCACCAAGGCACCAGGAGACGAGATAACCAGCCTGTCCGCAAACATGTGCAGGCGAATTTTACTGCCATAGATCGCGTAGTCGCGGTGGGCGACGGCATTGACCAGTGCCTCGAACACGGCTTTTAAGCTGTATTGGGGAATATCCTTTCTGCCGATGGTCTTGGTGGCTGCGGTTTTCATATTGCGCTCAACAAACGCCAGCGCCTGTATTACCTGCGCATCCAACGGGCCGGTAATGTCCTGTGCGTCCAATTGATCGTTGGCATCCCGCTGAGTACCGGAATAACAAACCGCTTGAATGTACGCATCGGGAAGCCATTGGTGTGGTTCGGTGGTCGCCATGAGCGCACCAGCAACACTCAGACGTACCTTATCGTCATCGTCTTCAACCAACAGTTTTAACTTTTTAAATTGAATCGATGCTGGCTGGTCACCACGCAAAAAGCGTTTCGCCAAGCCTTCATCGAGGTCTGTATCCTGGCTCCGTGGTACTGGTTGCTCGTCAAACCAGACCATACGCGCCTGGCTGCGCTGCATCATCAGGCGCGCCAGATAGTCCGGTTTCATTTCCTTCTTGGACTCGTTGGCCCTGTGGAAATACTTGCCGTTGCTGACGTGAACAAAAAGACTTTTATCGATTTCGATGTAGATAACCGGCTTTTGATTGCCCTCATGGTCGGGAATCTCAACCACTCGGGTATAAGGCGCGATTGGGGGAGTAATATTGTCCTGGCAGGCGCGAGTAATCATGCCCTGCACAGCATCTATGTGCTCATGCGGAACCCCTGCCACTTCTCTGGGCTTTCCTGCCTGCACCTTATCATTGACTCCCAGCAGAATTATTCCACCCTTAGTATTGGCAAAAGCCGCGATCTCGTCCGCCAGATCTTTTTGGCTAGGGCCTTCGATTTTAGTGCCTTTAAAGGTCACCTTTTTGAACTCGTAGCTCGAATCTTCACCTAGCCGTATTTGATAGAGCAGTTCGCGCACTAATTTTTCTCTATCCATTATTTTCTCCATCGTTCAAGGACCAACGCATGGCAAACAGCCTGGTTTTCTCTTTTTTCACCGCAAGCTTTTCATCAATTTCGTCGAGCAAACGATCCTCTTCTGCTTCAATTTTTTTCTTTTCTTCGTGATAGTTGAGCATGGCGTTATCTCGTTCCCGCTCCAGCTGCTTCAACGCTCGCTGGGCATCGCGTTTCTCTGCAAGCGTTGCCAATTGCCGATTGGCTTTACGTAACGCCTTTATTTCTTCATCCAATTGTTTGGTCTTCAAGTCCAGCGCCAATCGTCGATCTTCAGCCCATCGTTCTAGTTTTTCCGTTTCTTCCTCGTAATAACGTTCGAGGTCTGCGCTCACTTTCTCTTCAAAGGCTTGCTCTTCTTGTAGCAGGACATCACCAAGTAGAGACTCATGACGCAATGCAGCGATGGTACTGACTTTTTTTCCCGGCTGTAGCAATAAGCGGTCTAGAGTTTCTGGTCGCAAGGATTCTCCCAAATCGGTTGCGCCAGCCAAAATCAGGTGCTCGATTCGCTGATTTTTGATACTAAATATCAACTTCTCGACGACCAGCTCTCCTGATTGCCCGATCAATGCTTGCAGGTCGGAAAATTGACCTCGCGCATCGGGCTGATACGTCATTTCAATCACCGGAATACCATCGTTTTTTAGGGATTTGAGGCTCGCCTCATAACGTTCAATAAGCGACTTTCCCAAGCCTTCATGCGGCCTGAAAAATTGCGCATCGATACTATCCGCCTGCTGCCAATTAACATCATAAGTTTGACCAGAATAAACAAAACGACATTCGTTCGAATCGACATTAAATAGCGCGCTTGGAAGCGCCATCTTAGCTAACTTCAGCAGGCGTCGATGATAGTCGCTTAGCTGCTCCCTAGTCTTTTCTCTAGTAATATTAAGTTGTTTAACCACCTCGGCATCAAACCGCTCAAGCAGAGATCGTCGCGCATCTCGAAACTTTATTTTAACTTCTTCACTCATCTCTTGATTAAGCTGGGCAAATTCAGCATCTATCTGGTCATCACTCCTGCATTTTTGATAGATGTTTAAGATTCGTCGCTCAATGTCAACACCAGACTCAATAGATCCCAGAATTTCATCGGATGCACCAAACACACCTTCGAAGAGCTGGAATTTTTGATTGAGCAATTCAAAAACACGCTCATCCGCGCGATTACCTTTATTAATAAAATTAACAATGACAACATCATGCTTTTGCCCGTAGCGATGAACACGCCCAATACGTTGCTCAACACGCTGCGGATTCCAGGGCAGATCGTAATTAATCAACAAGGAACAGAATTGGAGGTTTATGCCTTCCGCCCCCGCTTCGGTGCTGATCATTATGGTGGCGTCATCGCGAAACTTATCGACCAGCGCCGCTTTCATATCGGCGGTTTTGGAATTAGATACCCGAGACGAACCCCGGTGTTTTTCCATCCAGGTGTTATAGATTTCTTTCGAAGACGGATCGTTATTGCTGCCGTTGAGCAGCACTATGCGGCCCTCGTAACCCTCGCGCGCTAAACGCTCTGCAAGCCATGCTTGCGTTCTGACCGATTCCGTAAATATAACCGCCTTACGTTGGCCGCCAAGACGTTCGGCAAAATCAAAAGCTTTATTAAGCACACGAACCAGCGCTTCCGCTTTGGAGTTTTGGGTAATACTGGCCGCCATTAATCGAAAGTTATTAAGCTTTTCGATCTCGGCTTTTAGCAACTCTGGGCTCACAACTTCTTCTGGTTCGCTGCCTTCTTCATCTGATTCATCAAGCAGGTCGTCGTAAGCATCGAAGTCTTTGAGCGCTTCAGCTAGATCTGCTTTTTTTTCCAAACGTGAAATCATGGTTTCGAGCGTGCCTTGAATCGCATAGCTCGACGATGCCAGGATTTTTCGTATGACCAGCGTCACCAGATGCCGGGCACCGCTTTTAATAGCCAGAATATTGGGGTCCTGAAGGTAGCTAGAAAAATCGTAATAGAAATCCAGCTCATCTTGTGAGGGCCTGAAGTCCTCTGTCATGGAATAGCGACGGGTAAAATTAATACCGCCTTCTTCCTGAACCTGACGACGGAGCGTTCGATGGCAGACTTTAGACAGCCGGTCACGTAACAAGGCCAGCTCCGAGTCTTCAAGCCTTGCTTTTCCATACCGAGCCTTAAAAGAATCGAGGCTCCCGAAGAAATGCGGGTCTATGAAGGATACCAAACCATAGAGTTCAAGCAGGTTGTTCTGCAATGGTGTCGCTGAAAGCAGTACCTTAGGTCGCCCAGTTAACGCCTCATCCAACTTCTTGGCAGTAACCGCTCCAGTTGGTTTATAAACATTACGAAGCTTGTGAGCCTCATCAAATACCACCAAGTCCCAAGGTATCATGGCGAGTTCTTGGTCCTTTCGAGACGCAAACTCGTAGGAACAGATAACAATGGATGCATCACCCATGGCGACTTCGGTATCAAAAGGATTGCCGATACCGTCTTTGCGATACTGATTGAAGTTTTTTGCCTCCAGAATCACCGAAGGTAGTGAGAATTTTTCCTCCAGCTCTTGACTCCACTGCTTGCGGAGTGTGGCAGGAACAATAAGCAGCAATTTGCGGCGATGCTCTGCCCACTTCTGGCTGAGTACAAGGCTGGCCTCGATGGTTTTACCCAGACCGACCTCGTCCGCCAGAATGACGCCCTGTGACAGCGGCGATTCGAGCGCGAACAGTGCCGCCTGCACCTGATGCGGATTCATATCGACTTTGGCGGAGGCTATCGTTTGCGTCAGCGTTTCTTCGGCCTTGCCTTCCAGAGACAGCCAATGCGCGAGATAACCGGCTTGGTAGTCGGTATACATTCAGGCCTTGCCCCCGACCTTAGAAGCGCCTTCCAGGGGGCTGTAACTCTTCTCAGCCTCTACCCTGCCTAAAAACTCACCCACCGCCTGCCTGACCACCCAGGCAACCGATAGCCCATTTGCCTCAGCAAGCGCTTGCAGCTTTTCATATTGCTCGGACGGCAGCGAAACTGTGGTTCTGACAGCTTTCATTGAAATCTCCATTCATCAGGCTGCATCACATTGCATCATTGTACACTGTTGGTCTGAATGCGCCACACCTGAACGCAACTTGACCGATACCGTAACCACAAGCTTGGCTCTCAAGAAGTGCATTTCAACGGGCAGGGGAAAATCAGGATGAGCAGCAATTAACTGTCTGCAGTTTTCAGGCTATTTGAGAAGATCCAGCCCTTCGTGGCCATCGACACCCAGGGCTTTACAGTAAAGGCTGTACTCAAACACATCCAGCCGCCGCTCCATGGTTTCTACTTTCTGAACAAAGGAGTGCGGTTGGTTCAGCCGACCGGCAAGTTCGCGCATGCTGATGCCCTGATCCACTCTGGCTTGTTTCAGCCAAGCGACCAGACTTGCATATTTTGAGGATGTGATAGCCTTTTGCATGCGTACCGATTATTGGTACGATTGCCAATGTACCCAAAACAGGTACACAGGAATCAGTCATGCACAGGAGGCCCTTTTACATGCTCAAAAAGCTTATGGCATTCGCCGTACTGATAACGGCAGGATGCAGCACGACACCTACTCCCTATAAGCCACAGGATTCCTACGCGCTGAACATCGCTCGTGCTGCGGGCATTGACGCTAAGCTCAAGGACACCGAACTGCCCAAGGATACGGTCTCCGACATCACGGACTCCTCTGGCTTCTGCTCGCAACAGTATGATTGCCTGGATGCCGGAAAGCATCGTCCAGAATTCCCCCAAGGAGACTCTGGCAGACCTGCTTTTGGACGCAGCCAGCAAAGGTGTGCGAGACTTGGGCTTCACGCCTGTTCAGGAAATTGCCAAAGGCGGTACCGACAAAACCGGCATTGGAATCTACATGACCGGTCGCAATGACGGTATATGCCAGGACAATCAATACGGCAAGTCCAATTGCTGGATCAGCTTTGCTATCCGAGATGCCGAACTGACCGCACCGCTACCCTTTGTAGGAGATGATCAAAGCAAGGTTTGGGTTTTTGATCCCAGCGCCAATGTCTACAGCCGCTTTGTCTTCCCCAAGAATCATCCTGGCTTTAATGAGCTAGAACTGCTGGCCGCGACCAGCAAACATCTGCCGGAGTGGGTCTATTTTTATGTTGCACCCTCTAAGGTGTTCGCTGGCAAAGAGCAACCAATTAAAGTGCCATTGCTTGTGCAGCAGGGCCAGATTCACTACTTCGTGAAAGCGGCCTCTTCTGCTGAACAACAATAAGGTAGGTGTACGGTATGCAGGAATTATTTTTAAATGCCCTGGTAGCCTGTATCGCACTGGCAATTATCATCGCCGCCAGTCAAATGCTGTTCAAAGTGCTGCGGGGACTATTCCATGCTCTTGGTTTCATCAGCACATTTCTATCATCAGGCACCGGACCCAACCCCAATGCGGTCGCTCTGTTCCGTGGCCGCGTCGTTGAGGCCAAGAACTGGCACGGCAGCACCGACGGCAGACTGTACAGCGAATTCTGGCTGCGTACAGAAGATGGTCTGGAAAGGCGGTACAAACTCAAGGATATACACCCCAACCTCCGAAAGGGGCATCAGGTAGCGCTCTATGAATATGCGGGCACATTAGTGGCCATCAACAACGATTCCACTGGCACTGAAAGCTGGGTAGCGCCTGGGTGGCTACTATCTTCCCTGTATCCAACCGGGCGTTTACGCCGTTTTGCCATTTCAAGCCTTGGTATATGGACAGCTTACTATTTTATGAAGCCTTCGGACCCCACCTTTGAACAGGTGTTTCTATTCTTAGCATGGGTAATCTTTGCGGGCCTTACCTTGGTCTTGATATTCAGGCACTTGTTTTCTGCCAGTTCGCGTCAGTCAGGTCGCCTTGGAGAGTTCGCCGCTTTTTGTTACGACGCAGCAAAACCCTATTAATTAAAATGCATGCTTGCAAACTGACGGTGGACTCGGATCGAAAACGGCCCACTTCCCAATGTATCTATCTC
>MDSV01216170.1_pt1 | contig 15604 bp, 21 predicted proteins | sample 810851 | NCBI WGS metagenome assembly MDSV01 (sample SAMN05326640, study PRJNA326480) | marine metagenome | isolation source: seawater | place: Atlantic Ocean: North East | collected 2012
TCCCTCTAATGGATCAACTGCTATATCAAACTTAGGACCATTCAATGTTCCTAGCTTTTCACCTATATAAAGCATTGGAGCTTCATCCATTTCTCCTTCACCTATCACGACTGTACCTTCCATATTGATTTTATTCAGCTCTCTTCTCATAGGATCTACAGCACCTTTGTCTGCTGCGATTTTATCTTTCTTTCCAATAAATCTAGATGCGCCTAAAGCAGCTTTTTCAGTAACTTTAGTGAACAAATTTAAAAATTTTTTATTAATCGACATTTAGTTATCATCAATTCTTATCAATTTAGGTTTATGCTTGATAAAATTTTTCTTCGAAACTTCTTTAATAATTTTATATAAAGATTTATCTTTAGAATTATGTGTAATTATTATTATAGATGATGATTTCTTATTTTTATCTGGATTTTGAACTAATCTTTTAATTGAAACATTATTTTTTGAAAAAATATTAGTTATAATAGATAACACTCCAGGTTTATCAATAACCTCAAAACGTAAATATGCAGAAAAAAATCTTTCATCTATATTATTGTATTTAAGTTTTTTTCTTTCTCTATTTGATAAAGAAAAAGGAAATTTAATATTTCCTCTTAAAATAGAAGAAATATCTGACACTAAAGCTGAAGTAGTTGCAGCAGCTCCAGCACCCTCTCCTTGTATAATACTTTGACCCACTGGCTTTCCATCTATTATTACAGCATTTAAAACTCCATCTACACTAGCAATATCTGAGCTTTTTTTAATTAATGTCGGATGAACTCTTTGGTAAATTCTTTTGTTTAAAAGTTCAGCATAACCAAGTAACTTGATTTTATAACCTAAATTATTCGCATTATTTATATCAGTTTTATCAATATGTTTGATCCCCTCAACATAAATATTATTATTTAAAAATGAATTGAAACATAAAGATGATAAAATTTTTAATTTGGACGATACATCATCTCCATTTAAATCTGAAGTAGGATTAGCCTCTGCATAACCTAGTTTTTTAGCATTAAGAAGAACTTCATTAAAATCCTTATTATCTTTGTCCATACAAGATAAAATATAATTAGAGGTTCCATTAAAAATTCCGTGAATTTTAAATATTTTATTTGCAATTAAACCCTCTTTTAAAGATCTGATTATTGGAACGCCGCCACATACAGCAGCCTCAAATTCAAGATTTACTTTATTTTTTTCAGCAATTTTTGCTAATTGATCACCATACTTTGCAATTAATGCTTTATTTGCTGTAACAACATGTTTTTTGTTTTTAAGTGCGTTAAAAACTAATTTTTTAGCAGGCCCCTCTGCTCCTCCGATTAGCTCAATAATTAAGTCTATATCTTTAATTTTTGTTGCATCAAGATAATTACTTAACCATTGATTTTTTTTAATTGTAATTTTTCTTTTTCGCTTTTTATTTTTAGCAGAAACATATTTAATAACAGGTAAACAATTATTTTTTTCAGTTAAAATTTTTTTATTTTCATTTAAATATTTAAATAAATAACTACCAATATTTCCTAATCCAATTATTGCTATATTAATTTTTTTCATTGTTTTATTGTCTAATTGTTAAATCTGGAAAATCTTTCTTTTTTCCTTGTTCTAATAAATATTTAGATATTTCATCAATACTACATTTTTCTACAATTGTACAAATATCGAATGATTTATTTGTTTTTAAATCATCCTTTTTTTTTAAATTAATTTTTTTATTTTTAGTTTCTTTTCTTACTTTGATAGTTTTATCAACTTTTTCTACGTTATTAACGTTTGATGATTTTTTTGCAATTTTTTTATTAACTTTTTTATCTTTAATTATTTTTTTAATTTTTGAAACCTCTTCTTTTGAAAGAGTTTTAATGTTTTTTTTTGTTTCTTTTTTTGCAAAAATATTTACACTTCTTTTACCATCAGAATTTTCTTTTAAATTAAGTTCAACTAAATCAACTTCCTCTTTCATTTTTTTGTCAAGAATTTTAACTTCGATTGAGAGATTTTCTTCAAAATATTGTTCAGCTTCAGATTTATTTACACAAATATGATCGCCACAAACAAAAGCTGTTCTAGGTTTACTGCAACATACAAGTAAAAAGAAAAACATTATAGATAAAATTATTTTCATTTAAGCCCTAAATTTTCCGGAAATTTATATAGCAAATTCATATTTTGAATTGCCTGACCAGAAGCGCCTTTAACTAAATTATCTATAGCGGAAAAAATTATCAATTTATTTTTTATTCTTGTTTCACAAATTGAAATCTCACATTTATTAGTATTTAAAACATTTCCTGATCCTATTTGGGAATTTGCGTTTAAAATTTAAATAAATTTAGAGTTTTTATAAAATGTTAATAAAATTTTTCTTAAATGATTGATGCCAACGCCTTTTTTTGTATGAATATAAATTGCAGTTAAAATACCTCTAAATGTCGGTAAAAGATGAGGATTAAAAGAAAATTTAACTTTTTTATTTGTGAATTTAATAAGCTGTTGGTCTATTTCACAAATATGTCTGTGATTTTTAGTATTATAGGCAAATGTTGAGTTATAGAGATTTTTATGAGTAAATTTTTTTTCTAGATTTTTACCAGCACCTGAAAAGCCTGACTTTGAATCAATAGTGATATCATTGTACTTAATTAAATTTTTTTTTAATAAAGGTATTAAAGGAATTTGTATAGAAGTTGAATAACATCCCGGATTTGAAATTATCCTAAATTGATCTATTGTTTCTCTATTTAGTTCAGGAATTGAGTACAAAGAATGTTTTATTAGGCTTTTAGCTTTATGTTTTATCTTGTAATTTTTTTCATAAATAGATGAATTAGAGATTCTAAAATCAGCAGATAAATCGATAAACTTTAATTTTTTATTAATAAAAAATCTCTTTTTAATTAGTTTTTGAGCTTCACCATTTGGTAGCGATAAGTAAACTAAATCTAGATTATTCCAGTCAATTGAATTTACAGCTGTTATTTTAGGAAGTTTTTTCTTTATTCTTTTATCAAAAAAATTTATTTTTTTACCAAGGTTTTTAGTAGCACAAAGATATTTTATTTTTACTTTTGGATGTTGAGATAATAATAATATTAAATCTAATCCTGTGTATCCAGTTGCCCCAATAACAGCTATATTTATTTTATTATATACAGACATAATGTCTTATATCACCGTCTTTCGTAATATTAAATTTAAATGATTATCTCTTAGAAAACTGAAAGCTTCTTCTTGCTTTTCTATGACCGTATTTTTTTCGCTCAACTACCCTAGAGTCTCTTGTTGTAAGTTTATCTTTCTTTAGATTTTTCTTTAAATTTTCATCATGTGATATAAGAGCCTTCGATATGCCCAAAATAATTGCCCCTGCTTGACCTGATAAACCACCACCTTTTACTGAACATTTAACATCATAATTAGATGCAACGGCAGAGATTTCTAGTGGTCTTGTTACAATAATTTGATGAACAGGTCTTTTAAAATAATCATTCATCTTTAATCCGTTAACATGGATGTTTCCTGTTCCTTTTTTTACCCACACTTTAGCTATTGATCTTTTTCTTCTACCAGTAGCATATTTGCTATCTTTAAAATCAAGCTTAATTTTCTTATTTTGTGTCGATTGTTGGTTAGCTGTTTCCATTATTTAACTATATTTTTTTTATTTAATTTTTCAAATTCAATTATTTTTGGTTTTTGAACATCATGAGGGTGATTGTCACCATTATAAATTTTTAATTTCGTTAATTGTTTTTTCGCCAAAGGTCCTCCCGGCAACATCCTTTTAACAGCTAATTTTAAAATTTGTTCTGTTTGATTTTTTTCTTTTAAAATAGACGGAGTAGATTCTTTTATTCCGCCTGGGTGGCCTGTATGTCTATAATATTTCTTATTTATAAATTTTTTACCAGTAAACTTTATTTTATCTATATTTGTAACAACAACAAAATCTCCATTATCTATATGCGGATTATATGTAGGTTTATTTTTTCCTCTTAGCACTTTAGATATATAAGCAGCAAGTCTTCCAACAGCAGCATTTTGAGCGTTAATAATATACCAATCTTTTTTGATGTCTTTCTTTTTAATAAATGGCGTCATAATATTTGGCGATAAATACAAAGAATGAGTAACAAAGTCAATTTAATTAACTTTAAAATAGTATAGATTTAATGCGCTTAATACTAAAAATACTCCTGTAATTTGATGTAATGAAGCTAAATAAATATTTAGCCCGCTGATTAATGTAAAAATTCCTAATGCGACTTGTAAAAAAATGAAAAAAATTACTATTTTTAAAGGCTTGTATAAAACAAACATTTTCTTCTTGAATATTAAAATTGATAGAAAAACAGAATATAAAATTATTATATACGCTAAAGTTCGATGATAAAATTGAACTAAAGAATGATTGTCAAATTCAAATATATTTATTACGTTGTTTAAAATAAAATCGCTTGGAAAAAAAGTGTTACCCATTTTTGGCCATGTTTGATAAATTTTTCCAGCATCTAATCCAGAGACAAATGCGCCTATTACTAGCTGGAAAAAAATTAATAATATAAGTATTTGAAAAGGTAAATTATTTTTATTAAAACTAAAAAAAGCTTTATTATATTTTAAAGAAACATTTTTTATAAGCCAGAAAATTATTGAAAGTATAATTACAGCTGTTGTTAAATGTATTGATAATCTGTAGTGACTAACCGTAACATCTTCGATTAAACCACTTTTTACCATGAACCATCCCACTATGCCTTGAAAAACTATTAAAGAAAAAATTAAATAACAAATATTAATATATTCAAATCTTATTTTTTTTGAAAAATAAAAAAACACTAATGGTATTAGAAAAAAAATACCTATTATTCTTGCTAAAATTCTATGATAATATTCCCAATAAAAAATTATTTTGAACTCATCAAGATTCATATCAAAGTTTAATAATTGATATTGAGGAATTTGTTTATATTGATCAAAATATTCTATCCATGCACTTTCATTTAAGGGAGGTAATATGCCTGAAAACAGTTCCCATTGAGTGATAGAAAGACCTGAATTAGTTAAACGAGTTAAACCGCCTACTATAATTATAGAAAAAACTAATAATAAACAAATACTTAACCAATTAAGAAATAATTTATTCACTTTTTTTTCGTTTGAATACATATAATGTATTATATTAGTAATAAATTATTCATAAATTTTAAAATTGTCGCTATGGTAAATAAAAATATTATCTCCGTTAGAAAGAAATTGGATAAATTAGATAATAACTTATTGAATATTATTAAAAAACGTCAAAACCTTGTAGATATAGTTATAAAAAATAAGATATTTAAAAAAGATATAATAGATAAAAAAAGAATATCAATAATTTTAAAAAATATATCTATTAAATCAAAAAAAAGAAACATTGATCCGAAAATTACTAACAAAATTTGGAAGGCAATGATTAATGCTTTTATAGATTACGAATTTAGAAATTTTTATAAAAAAAAATAATTATTTACTGTGCGGTGGAAGTTTTTTTTCTATAAAAAATTCATGCTTACGAGTATTGGGATTGTATTTTTTTAACTTAAGTTTATCCTTGGCTTTCTCTCCCTTGGTGGGTTTTTTTGCATAATATATAAATTTACTATTAGGATTACTTTCTGGGACCATACGTACTTTAAGATGTGTTTTTTTTGCCATAAGCTTTAATTTTGTTTAATTTATTTAATAGTTCTTTACTTTTTACTTTTAAAAATTTTTTATAATGGTTATTCTTTAAACTATTAATGTTATAATCGTCAAGTTTATTTATATTTGAGTTTATTAATCTTTTTACTCCGGAAACAGTCATGCCTTCATTTTTAAGTAAAAACTTTATGGCCTTGATTTCTTCTATTTGCTTTAAAGTATAATAACGGCGATTATTAATTTTTTTAGGCTTTATACTAACAAATTCTTTTTCCCAATATCTTAAAACATGATTTTGAGGCTTTTTAGTTTTTGGGTGAATTAAATCTAAAATTTTTGAAACCTGAGATATATTAAATAACTTACTCATATAAATCTATTAATTATTTCCAACAATTTTTTTGATGGTATAAAACTTATAGAATTTCTAGCTGTGATTATAAACTCTTTTTTTGTTTTTGGATTTCTTCCAATTCTTTGACTCTTTTTAATGATTTTAAAAGAACCAACGTTCTTTAAATTTAAATTTCCTGAGCAGATATTTTGAATAACCGCATCTAATAAGTCTTTAATCAACTTCTTTGATAAGTTGTTAGAAAAACCGGTATTTGCACTAAGGTTTTTTATTATATCAATCTTTTTATAGTTAGTCTTTAACACTTCTTGAATGTTCTAAATTTTTTTTAATTTCAGACATTAAATTACCTTTAACTATCTTATAGCATAAATCTATTGAATGATAAAAACCAATTGAGTCAATCCCCCCGTGGCTTTTTACTACTGGACCATTTAATCCTAAAAAAATTGCACCATTGTATTTTCTAGGATCTAATTTATCTTTAAATCTCTTCAAAGAAAAATATGAAAAAATTAGTGAAAGCTTAGTAATAAAGTTTTCTGTAAGTGATTTTTTTAAATTTTTTGTAATAAATTTTGCAGTACCTTCTGCAGTTTTTAAAGCTACATTTCCGGTAAAACCATCTGTAACAATTATATTAGAATCACCAGTCATAATATTATTGCCTTCTATATATCCGTTATAAATAAAATTATCTTCACTAGATAAATATTTTAATTTTTTTGATGCAGTTTTTAGCATTTCAGTTCCTTTTATTTCCTCTGATCCGACATTTAATAAAGCAACTTTGGGTTTTTCATTAGGAAATAAAGATTTAAATAGAGCTGAGCCTAGTTCAGCAAAGTCAACAAGATTTTGATCACTGCACTCTATATTAGCACCAAGATCCAAAACTACATTCATTCCATTTTGATTAGGCCATAAACCTGCTAAAGCTGGTTTACTAACTTCATTGACCATTTTTAAAATCATTCTTGAAATAACTAATAACACACCTGTGTTTCCAGCAGATAAACTAATATTAGATTTTCCATCTAATTGATGTTGAATACATTTCCACATACTAGTGTTTTTTGAATTTTTAACAGCACTCATCGGAGACTCTTCATCTGAAACAACTGTTTCTGTATGAATAATATTTACTTGGGTCAAATTAATTTTAAATTTTTTTAATTTTTCAATTATTATATTTTCTTTTCCAAATATATTTATAATAAAATCATCTTTAGATTTATTATTTTCTAAAAATAAATGAATACCTTCAATAGTTTTTTCCGGAGCGTTATCTCCACCCATTGCATCAATTGCAATAGAAATTTTTTTTGACATAATATTTTTATTAAATATCTAGAATTTTTTTTCCGTTATAAAAACCAGATTTTAAATCAATATGGTGAGAAAGTTTGTATTCACCGCTTTTTTTATCTTCAACAATATTGACAGAAGATAGTTTGTGATGAGATCTTCTCATTTTCTTTTTTGAAACGGAGGTTTTTCTTTTTGGTACAGCCATAATCAATATTTAAAATTTATTGCATCTCTTAACATATTATCGAGAGGTAATTCAAAACAAAAATCATAAAATTTAGAAAAATAATCCTCAAATTGCTCATATATGAGAGGATTTTTACCATCAAACTCATTAAAATATTTTACAACCAAAGAGTAATTAATTTGAAATACTTGGCTTGAATTATTAGCGTCAATTTTTAAAAGAATATCATAAAAAATTTTATTTAAATCTTTCATTTTCTTATTTACAGACACATCCCCAAAACCTAATTCTCTTAGATTATATTCGATATTATGAAAAAAATAATCATAAGTTTGTTGATCAAATTTTTTATTTCTTTTTTTGTATACTTTTAATAAAATTGAAAAGTGTATAAACATTAGGTAAATACGAGTTTCAAAAACATCTGGAAGATTGACATTTTTGTAAAAGAACAAGTTCCTAGATAAAGTTAATAAAATATTGTACAAATTAATTGCATGTTTGCTTTTTTTAAAAATCATAAAATATATTTACTTTTTATTTTCTTTATTTTAATTGGTTGTCAATTACAAGAGCCAACTAAAAATCATGGTATAGTTTTTCTTGAAAATCGATCGAATAAACTAATGATAAATAAAAATAACAAAAATGATATAATTAAAATTATTGGCCGACCTCACGCAACAAGTTTTAAAGATACTGATACATGGATCTATATTGAAAGAACATTGACAAAAGGGTCTTTTCATAAGCTAGGGCAAAATGTACTAAAAAATAACAATGTTCTTATACTTAGCTTTGATAAATATGGAATTTTAAAAGAAAAAAATTTTTTAGATAAAGAGATGATTAATGAAATAAAATTTTCTAAGAAGGCAACTGAGAATGACTTAAGTAGAAAAAGTTTCGTGCAAAGCTTTCTATCAAGTGTGAAAGCAAAAATGTACGGTAATAAATAATAATTTTTTAATTAGTGAGCTATTACAGCTAATAGCAATAAAGCAACAATATTTGTAATTTTTATCATTGGATTAACAGCAGGACCGGCCGTATCTTTATAGGGATCACCTACAGTGTCACCTGTCACAGCGGATTTGTGAGCTTCAGACCCTTTCCCTCCAAAATTACCATCTTCAATATACTTTTTTGCATTATCCCATGCTCCGCCCCCTGCTGTCATCGAGACCGCAACAAACAATCCTGTAATTATTACTCCAAGCAACATCGCGCCTAGTGAAGATAAAGCTGCTTCCATTCCACCAATTTGAAGTATGATAAAATAAAGAACAACTGGAGACAAGACTGGTAAAAGTGAGGGAATAATCATTTCTTTGATAGCTGCTTTCGTTAATAGATCTACTAATTTACCATAATCTGGTTTTCTTTTTCCTTTCATGATTCCAGGAATTTTTTTAAATTGTCTTCTAACTTCAACTACAACTGAACCACCTGCTCTACCTACAGCTTGCATGCCCATTGATCCAAATAAATAAGGCAACATTCCACCAATTAATAATCCAGCTACCACAAATGGGTTTGATAAATCAAATGTAACTGTGATACCCTCAAGGGCTGATCCTTTAACAGTTGAAAAATATTTTATATCTTCTGTATAAGCGGCAAATAAAACTAAAGCTCCTAACCCTGCCGATCCAATTGCATAACCTTTAGTAACAGCTTTAGTTGTGTTACCTACGGCGTCTAATGCGTCAGTTGTTTTTCTTACATTTTTTGGGAGTTTAGACATTTCAGCAATGCCACCTGCATTATCTGTGACTGGTCCATATGCATCTAATGCAACAACCATTCCAGTTAAAGCTAACATCGCAGTAACAGCAATTGCTATTCCATATAATCCTGCTAATTCATTTGTATACAAAATACCAGCTACTATAATTAATGCAGGAATAGCAGTAGCTTCCATAGAAATTGCAAGGCCTTGGATTACATTAGTTCCGTGACCAGTAGTAGAAGATTTAGCAACTGTTTTAACAGGTCTATAATTTGTTCCAGTGTAATATTCTGTAATCCAAATTAATAATCCCGTAATTACAAAACCTACAACACCACATATATATAAATCTAATCCACTGAATGTTTTTCCACTGTTAGTGTATGTATCTGTTAGACCAACAATAGAATTCGTTACAGGATATAATATTAAAAGAGATGTTACGGCTGTTACGATAAAACCTTTATATAAAGCTCCCATTATATTTTTACTCTTACCAAGTTTTACAAACCAAGTGCCTATAATTGATGTTATGATGCAAGCTCCACCAATAGCCAGAGGGTAAATCATAAGATTATAATCAGAAGGGAAAAAAATTGAAGATAAAACCATAGTAGCTACTATTGTAACTGCATATGTTTCAAATAAATCCGCAGCCATACCTGCACAATCACCAACGTTGTCGCCTACATTATCAGCTATTACAGCTGGATTTCTTGGATCATCTTCAGGTATGCCCGCTTCGACTTTTCCAACTAAATCAGCACCAACATCTGCTCCTTTGGTGAAAATTCCTCCACCTAACCTTGCAAATATTGAAATTAAGGAAGCTCCAAATCCTAATGCAACTAAAGCATTAATTATTTCTCTACTGTCTACATTTAAATTTATTAAAATAATATAATAAAAAGTAATTGCCAAAAGTGCCAAGCCGGCAACTAATAATCCTGTAATTGCTCCTGATTTAAAAGCGATTGTTAAACCTGATTGTAAACTTTTTCTTGCAGCTTCTGCTGTACGTACATTTGCTTTCACTGAGATTAACATCCCAACGTAACCTGCAACACCGGATAAGAAAGCCCCGATGAAATATCCTATTCCAACAAGATAGTTAAAAAAATATGTAACTATAGCAAGAACTATAACTCCTACTATAGCAATGGTTTTGTATTGTCTATTAAGATAAGCTTTAGCACCAATCTGAATTGCTTCAGCGATTTCTTGCATTCTTGAATTACCAGCGCTTGCTGAAACTATTTGACCAGATAATAAATAGCTGTATGCAACGGCAAGAATTCCTATAAAGGAAATCAAGTAAAGTAATTCTAAATAATCAGTCATGATATAAAGCGCATAAATGCCAAATTAATATTAAAAACGCAAGCTAAACTTGAATTAAATAACAACTTTTATTCCTCTTTTCTTAGCTCTTTAGCTATTTTGTCTAATATAGCGTTTAAATAACCTATTTGGATTTTTTCTAGAAAATGTTCTGAAGCAATTAAATATTCATTAATAATCACCTTTTTAGGCGTAGCATGTTTAAACATAAGCTCAAAAATAGCGGCAAATAATATTATTTTTAATAATTTATCAGTTTTATTTAAATTAATATCATTATCTAAGTGTGAATTTATCTTGTCTTTGATCAGTTCTGATCTCTCTAAGGTACCAGTTACTACATCTTTTATAAATTTTTTATACTGACTTTTTGGATATTCAATAGCTGCATCAGGATTCATTAATGAGTTGTATAATTTTTGAATAACTTTTATCCTTGGAGTAGAATTATTAAATTTTTTTTGGTTCATTTTTTAAAATTGAAATTACCGCTTTTGCTGCTTCATGACCTTTATTGGGTTTTGTACTAACAGATCTATTGCTTCTTTGTTTAGCTTGCTTTAGATTTAAAGCTGTAACGATTCCATTTCCAATTGGTTTATTAAATTTTATACTTAAAGACATTAATGCATTGAAAGTAGATGAGCAGATTAGATCATAATGTGGCGTTTCGCCTTTTATTACACACCCTAAGGCTACAAAACCATCAAATTTTTTAATATTTTTTCTAATAGCAACTGGAATTTCATGTATTCCCGGAACTTCAAGAATTTCTAATTTTAACTTTTCGTTAATTAATTTTGTTTTAGCTTTAAGAACTAATCCTTTTGATATATTTTTGTAATAATTAGAGTTTACTATTAAGATTTTTTTCATTTTATAATAATTTGTTTCTTTATTTTAAGGCCAAAACCTTCTAATCCAATGATTTTTTTTCTACTTCTTGAAATTAATATCATATTCTTAATATTTAAATCTTTAATTATTTGAGCACCAATACCGTAATACCTCAAGGTATTAATATTATTTTCATATGAGGTAACATTTTTATTATTTATAATTAACAATAAAAAATTCTTATATTTATTCATAGCTGATAATGATTTTTTAACATTACTAATACATAAAATATCTTTATTATTAATTCTATTGGACAGAACTCTTACAGGTACTGATTTTTTTTGGCTAAATTTTCCTTTTGTAATAACAATATTATTATTATTATCTAGTTTGTTTCTATAATTATATATACGTACTTTGCCAACTTTTTTTATAATCAAAGATTTATAATTCATTCTATTAACTAATTTTTCGTATTTTAAACGGTAGGAAATTAAGTCTTCAATTGAAGCTAATTTAATTTTATGCTTCTTTGAAAATTTAAAAAGATCATTTAATCTGGCCATTCTTCCATCTTCATTCATTACTTCACATATAACTGAGCTCGGATTCAAATTAGACAATTTTGAAATATCTACAGATGCTTCCGTGTGACCTGCTCTTTCTAAAACACCACCATTTCTTGCTACCAAAGGAAAAACGTGACCTGGAGAAACAATTTCACTTTTTTTAACCTTTGGATTAATTGCTATTTTGATAGTTTTGGCTCTATCTTGTGCTGATATACCGGTAGTAATTCCCCTTTTAGCTTCTATAGAAATTGTAAAAGCTGTTTGCATTCTTGACTTATTAATTGAGGACATTAAAGGAAGTTTTAAAATATCAACTTGTTTTTTTGTTAGAGCCAGACAAACAAGCCCTCTTCCATGTTTAGCCATAAAATTTATACTTTTAGAAGTACATTTAGAGGCAGGTATTATTAGATCTCCCTCGTTTTCTCTACTCTTATCATCGACCAATATGAACATCTTTCCTTTTTTGGCATCCTGTATAATAGATGAAATTTTTGAAAACTTATTTTTAGGCATTAGTTGGAATATTTATACATATATTTACTAAATATATCTAATTCTACATTTACCAAACCGTTACTCTGTAAAGTTTTTAAATTAGTTAGTTTCAAGGTGTGTGGAATAACATTTATTTCGAAAAAACTTTGATATACTTTTGAAATGGTTAAAGACACACCGTTTATAGATATTGACGCTTTATTAATTAAGAATTTATGTAATTTTTTATCTAAAATTTTTAACTGAATTATCCATGTTTTATCAATGAGTGTAATTTTTTTAATTCTTGCAACAGAGTCAACATGCCCTTGAATAAAATGACCAGATAGTCTTTGACCATAACTAAGGGATTTTTCTAAATTAATTACTTGGTTTAATTTAAGGTTTTTGAAATTAGATCTTTTTAGAGTTTCATTTGAAATATAAAAATATATAATTTTTTTATATATTTTCTCAATGGTTAAACAAACACCATCACAACATACAGAGGAACCTAGTTCTTTTTTACTAAATTTAATTTTAGATTGTATTGAAATACGAGTACTTTTTTGATTTTTTTTAATATTTATTACTTTTCCCGTATTAAATATAATTCCATTAAACATAATTCAAAAAATTTTTCTGAAAAGTTTATCACCATTTAAACTAATTGTTAGTAATTTTGGATAAATTTTTTTTAAATATTTTATTGAAGCATTATTGACGCCCATTTTACCTAGTTTTTTTGAACTTTTAAAAATAAATAAATCATTAATCATATTATTTTTAAGCAAAAAATTCAAAAAAGTTAAGCCAGTTTCAAATAATATTCTTGAGTACCCCATTTTATAAATCTTTTTAAATAATTTATTATAATCATTTTTACTTTTAAGTTGATTTATCAAGATAATTTTATATCCAAATTTTTTATACTCTGAAGATTTCTTTTTATTTTGCATACTTGTAATAAGATAAGTTTTTCTTACTTTAAGCAAATTTCTTAAAGATAATTTTTTTTTAAGTTTTAAATTTAGATCTATTATAAATAAATCTGGTTTATTATTATTAAGACCTTTTATTCTACAATTAAGTAATGAATCATCATAATTGACTGATTTGGAAGTAGATAAAATGCAGTCATATTTATTTCTTATCAAATGACCTATTTTTCTTGAAAAATTATTTGTTATCCATTTATGTTTTTTACTTATTGTGAAATAATCTTTTGATACTGCAATTTTAGCACCTATAAAAGGAATTGATAATTTTTTATTTAGAAAATAACTATCGTAAAATTTATTATATTTTTTATTAGGAATTAATTTACTTTTTACATTTTTTGATTTAAAAAATTTTTTTGCTTTTTTAAAAGTTCTTATATCAGGATCCTCAAAAGCATAATATACTTCTTTAATTTTTTTTTTTATAATTAGGTTTACACATGGAGGTGTTTTTCCAAAATGAGTACAAGGTTCTAAAGTCGTATACAATGATGCCCCAGAACAGTTTTTTAAATTTCTTAAAGCATTAAATTCTGAATGCGGTCTTCCATTTAATGAGGTGACACCAGATGAAATAACAGCGCCATTTCTAACAACTACAGATCCTACGGATGGATTCAATCCAGTCTTTCCTAAATTTTTTTCTGCTAATTGAAAAGCAAGATCTAAATAATAGTTATGATTTATTTTCATCTAAATTGCCCACGAATTGTTCAAAATCTTTCGCTTCTTTAAAATTTTTATAAACAGAAGCAAAACGAACATAAGCAACTTTATCTAGTGAAGATAAACCTTCCATTATGAATTTACCAATAGTTGGAGTTGGTATTTCACTTTCACCAAGACCTTCAAGGTTTCTAACAATTTTTGAAATAAATTTTTCAATTGTTTCAGAGTCAATTGGTCTTTTTCTTGTAGCTATTCGAATTGATTTAGAAATTTTATCTCTATCAAATGGTTCTCTTTTGCCGTTTCCTTTAATAACTGTTAATTCTTGAAATTGAACACGCTCAAATGTTGTAAATCTCTCTTTTCTTTCACAACCGCAAAGCCTTCTCCTACGTATTGCTGTACCGTCTTCAGTTGGACGAGAGTCAACTACAGAAGTATCTTTTTCTCTACAAAAAGGACAAAGCATAAATCTATTTAATTACCATATATAGGAAAAGCTGAGCAAAGATCAATTATCTCTTTTTTTACTTCATTCTCTATTTTTGAATTATCTTCTTTGTTTTCACTTAAACCTTTAATAACTTTATGGATTAACTCAGCAATCAGTTTAAATTCATCTTCTTTAAATCCTCTTGTAGTACAGGCTGCTGTTCCTAATCTAATTCCAGAGGTTATCATTGGACTTTCGGTATCAAATGGAATGCCGTTTTTGTTGCAAGTTATGTTCGCTCTTCCTAATGAAGTTTGAGCGTCTTTACCAGTCACTTTATATGATCGTAAATCTAAAAGCATTAAGTGTGTATCAGTTCCACCAGAAAAGATCTTAAAACCTCTTACAGATAAATTTTGCGATAAAACTTTAGCATTTTTTATTACATTTTTTGTATATATTTTGAATTCGTCCGATAATGCTTCTTTGAAACAAACTGCCTTAGCAGCTACTACATGCATTAACGGACCACCTTGTAACCCTGGAAAAATTGCACTATTTAATTTTTTAATCAAGTCTTCATTATTAGTTAAAATAATTCCTCCTCTTGGTCCTCTTAAAACTTTATGTGTTGTTGATGTTACAACATCAGCATACTTTGTTGGATTTGGATAAGCACCGCCAGCAACTAAACCTGAAAAATGTGCCATGTCCACTAATAGATAAGCGCCAACTTTATCACATATGTCTCTAAATTTTTTAAATTCAATTATTCTTGAGTAAGCACTACCTCCCGCAATTATAAGTTTCGGTTTATTCTCTACTGCAAGTTTTTCAACAGCTTCGTAATCAATTAAACCAGTTTCCTTATCGACCTCGTAATGTATCGCATTAAACCATTTGCCTGATTGAGCTGGTTTAGCTCCATGAGTTAAATGTCCACCAGAGTTTAGACTCATCGCAAGAGTTGTGTCACCTGGTTTTAATAAAGCTAA
>MDSV01220082.1_pt1 | contig 15604 bp, 5 predicted proteins | sample 810851 | NCBI WGS metagenome assembly MDSV01 (sample SAMN05326640, study PRJNA326480) | marine metagenome | isolation source: seawater | place: Atlantic Ocean: North East | collected 2012
CACAAATTGCCGCCATATGCACAACGTCTCTTACACTGTCTCCACGTTGCAATACATGAGCAGGTTTGGACAATCCCTCTAGAATTGGGCCAGTCATCTCTGCACCAGCGATTCTTTGTAGGAGTTTGTAGGCTATGTTGGCCGAAGCTAGATTCGGACAGATTAGTACGTTAGCAGGACCTTCTAAAGACATGAAAGGGTAATCTTTCTGTATTTCGGCAACTAGTGCGGTGTCAGCCTGCATTGGTCCATCGATAATCAGCTCTGGATCTAGTTCCCGAGCTATGGAAATCGCTTCCTCTACCCTGTCAGTTCTCATTTCCGAAGATGTTCCAAAGTTAGAGAATGATAGCATTGCTACTCTCGGCTTGACACCAAACCTCCTAGCCACCTTAGCAGTTTGTACAGCTATCTCAGCTAGTGTTCTGGAATCTGGATAGATGTTTATTGTTGCATCGCCGATGAACATCAACTCACCATTGACTGTCATCATATACATCCCCACGATTCTGTGTGATCCCTTCTCTGGACCGATGATCTGAAGACATGGTTTGACAATGTCCGGGTAGTGATGGGATACCCCTCCAAGATATCCATCAGCATCTCCCAAATGGACCATCATAGGTGCAAAGTAGGTAGAGCTCTTCATCAGTCGAGTGGCATCCTCCAAAGTCACTCCCTTCCTTCCACGTATGAGATGCAACTCTTCAGCATATGACCCTCTTCTACGCGGATCATACCTAACATCAATCTCTTCACAATCGAATGTTAATCCTAGTTCTTCTTTGACCGCCTCAATTCTATCTATATTGCCCAATAATATTGGATCGCAGATTCCTTCTGAGATACACTGAGAGGCCGCCTTTATGACCGTTGGATCTTCACCTTCGCAGAAGACTATTCTCTTCTTATCCCTCTTAGCTCGATTGATTACTCCCCTCATTATTGACCTGGTGAGCCCTAACCGAGATTCAAGCTCCTCTCTGTATTTCTCAATATCGAATGAGCCGGGAGAAATACCTGCTACTCCTTCTTCCACCGCAGCTGCGGCTACTGCACTAGCCTCCCAGATTAGCACTCTGGCATCGAATGGTTTAGGAATTATGTATTCAGGTCCAAATTGTATTTGTTCGCCATTGTAAGCGGAAAGAACGTCATCCGGAACTGGCTCTCTAGCTAGCTCGGCGATAGCCTTTGTAGCCGCCATCTTCATTCCCTCTGTTATCCGTGTAGCCCTTACATCTAGGGCCCCTCTGAATATGTATGGGAATCCAAGAACATTATTGATCTGGTTGGGATAGTCAGATCTTCCAGTAGCCACTATTGCATCGTCCCTTGCGGACATCACATCCTCAGGAAGAATTTCTGGATCGGGATTTGCGAGAGCAAATATTAGTGGCCTGTCCGCCATTGACTTTACCATTTCAGGAGATACAAGGCCTCCTTTAGAGAGTCCCAAGAACACATCGCATCCAGACATAGCTTCTGAAATACCACCATCGGCCATTTTCCTAGCGAATTCTGCCTTGTACTTATTCAGATCTCCGGATTCCAACCTAGATTGAGTCAAGATTCCTGTTGAGTCGACCATGACAATATTACTCTTGAGTACCCCAAGTCTGACGTAATGTCTAGCACATGATATAGCTGAAGCACCGGCTCCTGAAATTGTTATCTTAACATTCGAAATTTCTTTGTCCACTAATTCAAGTCCATTCAATAGAGCGGCACCTGAAATGATAGCTGTCCCATGTTGATCGTCATGCATTACAGGAATATCCAACTCTTCTACGAGTCTCCTCTCTATTTCAAAGCACTCAGGTGCCTTGATGTCTTCAAGATTGATTCCTCCGAATGTGGGAGCGATTGCCTTCACCGTGTCTACGAATCCATCAACATCAATCTTATCGACCTCGATATCGAAGACATCGATATCTGCGAATGCCTTGAACAGGAGCCCTTTTCCCTCCATAACTGGTTTTCCAGCTAAGGGTCCAATATCTCCTAGTCCAAGAACTGCCGTACCATTGCTTATCACCGCCACTAGATTTCCCTTGGCCGTATATTTGTAGGCGCTATCTGGGTCGCTCTCAATCTCCTTGCAAGGGAATGCGACTCCCGGTGAGTATGCTAGGGATAATTCGTGGGATGTACTGTGTGCTTTTGTTGGTACGACTGTAAGTTTTCCAGCAGGTTTTGCCGCATGATAGTCCAATGCTTCCTCGCGAAGCTTCTCATCTGTCACGCTAACGACCCATAAATCCGTCCTACCCTCCCCTCTTTGATGCTATCCTAACCCGTGTAATTTTATTATCAGCCGATTAGTAAGCGTTTAGATTATTGAAATAGAGGAAGAAAATACTAGTTTTCCACCTATGGTGGATGTAAGCATGTTATGCTCAAGAACCCACACCATTCAATATAGTGGTGTAATGCCGTATCGTCGTGCATACCCTAAGTTCGACGTCTGGGTTGTCCTCCAAAAGAAGTGCTATCATCCTAGTCGGCCTGATGGTTCTCCTTCCTTGGTCTTCCTTTTCAGACTACGATCTCTCTGATGTTGATGATGCTTCTTCTGCGAGTTCAAGAGTTTGGGGAGCCTATGGAAATAATGACACTGGATGGGTCGATGTAATCGCTTCTGGTGCAAATCCCTCGAACCAGACTTATGCTTATGGTGATCTTTTCCTTGACTTCGCCCCGGGGGCCGAGATATCCAATTTGACCTTCGAAATAGCCGTTGATGGTTCTGAAGGATACTGTATCGACGAACCTCAGCTCACTCTGATGAATAGCCAGACACCAATTCTAGACTGGAGGGGCAATGACTGGCTTGGATGCCAGCCTGACTTCAATGACAACCCCCCCAGCCTGTTAGATGGGGAGCTTTCTACTTCTCTTCAGCCGAACTCTGTCAGCGATGCCTCATGGGTCCTACCTGCTGGGATATCCATCTCTGACTTGGTAATTGAGGCCTTAACACCATCAGATCCAAGAGTGTCTTTCTCACCCTTGGAAGTAAAGGTTCACGGAAGTGCCGTGAATCCTAACGATGGCAGACTATACGTTCTTCTGGGGGACGATCTGATTCATCTGGATAGTAGTGCCTCTAATGCCTGCCAGTGGCGTTGTCCAGGCATTATTCAGATAGACGAGCTCGTATATGGCAGGAGTATAACTGTGGATGCTGCGGAGAATAGGCTTCTGATTGGGACAGCGAACGGCACTATAATGACGCAGTCACTAAGTAATTCGGCAAATGGCCCTCAAATACAGAGTGAAAACACCGGTAGCATGGCACCGTTGGTGGTCTCAGCCATCACTGCAGGTACTGACGGAGTAATATGGGCGGTTACAGGTTGTTACTTGGGTTTCCTTCCACCAGGTGACGGGACGGGGGCTCTGCCCAGCTGGGGAGAGGTACAATACTGCTCAACTCCACTTGGGGAAGCCACTGACATTATAATCAACTCAGGCAGTGTTTTTATCTCAACGAAAACAAACGGAGTACATGCTATAGAATACAATCTCAGTAGTAATCAGTCCGTGATTGGGATTGAAGGGAGTAGCCACTGGGACACAAGCAACTTCCTAGCCAGCAATAGGATTACTGATTTGGATACAATGGGCAATCAACTATTGATTTCAACCGAGAATGCAGGAATAAACAGGAGAGATCTTGTAACCTCGACTTGGCTTTCTAGGTGGTCAACTGCGAATACGCTTGCTTCCAATAATGTCCTAGGAACATCGGTATCTGATGGGTGGCTACATGTTCTCGCAGGCAATACACTACAGTCATACGAAATATCTGCAGGAGTGTTCAGGACACAGGAGACCATGCAAGGTCTCGGTTTGCTAGACAACGGTGTTTCAATATCATCATGGCCCTCAGGAAGCCCCAGGGGCCCCTCTAATGGAATGTCAGTCATTATTGACTCGACAGGGATGATGGCTATGCAGCATCAAGATACCCCTGTTGGGATAGAGTATCTAGTCAGTAGCCCGGTTACAGACCCAATGAAACTAGCCGTGAGTATTGATGACAGTGAAGACGGTCAGATTTGGGTAGCCGGCGACACGACCATTGACAGATTCAATAACTCTGGAAGAAGGTGGATGAGCCCTATCGATGTGACTGATTATGCAGGTCAGCAAATGCAGACGGTTACTTCGATTATCCAAGATCAAGATGGTTGGGTGTGGGTTGGAACATCTAATGCTGGTATCCTTAGATTTAGAAACGATAATGGCGCCTATATCGGAAGTGTTGGTGGACTTGGTTCTGATAGTGTAATCTCCATGGCATACGATGAATACACCGAGACCTTAGTAGTTGGACACCCTGAGAATGGAGTATCTCTTGTCAATACATCTACAATCAGTCTAATCGGCACATATGACACTGGCGATGGATTAGACTCTGACTTAGTAGTGGATGTCGCTACCAGGTATGGTATAGCTTACCTAGCTACTCCTGACAGCGGACTAATGAGGATTGACTTAGCAGGGTTGCAGATACTAAGCTCGTGGCAATCCCTGGGTGCTGATAGTCTCGAGGCGGCACCTGTAGCAATCGATGGTGACACGGTTTACTTCGGGCTTCCGGGATTCGGGGTCATGATTCTTGACAGAATTAACGGGGATATCGTAGACTTACTCACTGTAGGAAACAGTGGACTTCCGGACAATGACGTACTATCCCTATACATTTACGGGGGAGACTTGGTTGTCGGTTCTAGAGTAGCTAACACTGGTGCAAGTTCCAACGGAGGACTCGCAATATGGGATGGGTCATCATGGGATCAGCTTGAGACCAACATTCCAGGATGGAATAACGACCCCTGGGAGTTCAATGACATCATTAGCGACGGGAATGACATCTACGCCGCGACAAACAGGGGAGTGTGCGTGTGGGGGGATATGGGCCAGGGAACACTGGATCTAATTGAGTGCCTCACCACTGGTGGTGGCTCAGAAATGCCATCCCGACAAGTAAACTCTGTTGAGCTAATTGGGAATAACTCGGATGGATACCCCATACTTTACGCTGGAACTGACGGGGGTGCAGTAGTAGTCGACACTAGCGAGCTTGGAGGAGTAGATGGATTAGAGATCATTGATGTTTGGACGGCGGGTGATGACACTCAACGTGCGAAAACCGTGAAAATAGGTCAAATACTCTATATTGGATTCGAGAACACTGGAATCGCGAGGTATGATTTGACAAATGAAGAATGGTTGACCACCTGGGACGGAAGTCAGGGATACCTGGATGATGATGATGTCACTGTACTGATCCCAGGCAGTCAGAGTGGTACCATGTGGGCCGGCGGGGACTTTGGCCTTACTCTGATAGACGTTACGAATGACACTGTACTGATTGATTGGGATAAGGGGACTAATACAAACGGGCCCTCAATATCTTCGAGAAGTCCAGCTGAAATAGTGATTGTAGGAGATGTTCTTCACTACTCCACTCAGAGGAGTAACCAATGGTGGAACTCGAATGATGAAGTTTTCAGAATTGCGCTCAACAACAACACTTCGCTAACAACTCTCGATGCGGGTAGCCAGATTGGCACTAGTGGCGTGGTATACGGCATGGGAGTGGTGGGGGATGAACTCTGGATTGGTGTCAGACCAACTCAGTCATGGAATGATGGAGAGGGCACTATTGTCAGATGGAACATTGTCAACGAGACGTGGCAGGACGATCTAGAAACCATAGGAAACGTCCAGAGAGTGAATGCCCAGCTTCTCGGGGACTGCTTCCCACTGAATGCCTCCTCCTGCGAGATGTGGGTTGCCTACGGAGACAACATAATGAGAAGATTCCAATACTCTACTATGGTCCTCTTGGATGAGTGGAGCGACTTCCCTGGTCCAGTTCGTGGCATGGAGGAATTCAATGGAGAATATGTCTTCGCCACCATGGAGGGCATATACCGATGGAACCCAGTAAACGAGACCTTCGAAATACCTTGGACTGAGAATGATGGTCTGCCCAACGACACCGAGGAGGGCTTCTTCTCAATGGAAGTGGTCGGGGACGACTTGTGGGTAGCATCCCATCGACAAGGTAGCTGGAACTCCAATGCACAAATCCTAGTCAAGAATGGTACGAGTGGAAACTGGACATCATGGGACCTTGGTACTGGCGATATCCCAGGGGGATATGGGGCCGATATCCTAGTATGCGACGAAATAATACACTTCGCAATAGGGCGGCTCAGCTGGTTCGGAAACCAAGGAGGGGTTGCTAGATTCGATTTGGCGGATTCCGATAGTGACGGGATAACTGGAGAATGGATTGACTCGCTCACAGAGGGAGGGAATAATGGACTCTCAGACAATGACCCTAGAGCTGTCGCATGTGACGAATCCAACAAAATACTGTACATAGGATTCGACACGACCGGGGTCGGGATTGACAGATTCAACTACAATACGGGGAGATTCCTATCAACACTGACCTCAGCTGATGGGGTATCTGAAGATCTTATTTTCCCTGGTGGAATGCTTCATGATGGGAATGTCCTCCTTTCAGCGCATCAGTTCGACAACTCAGGAGGCATATCGAGAATACTGACATCTGGAACATCTGTATCTGGAGGACAGGTACTGAGCCCAGGAATGGATGGTTGTTCGATTGTGAAAGTACCTGCGAACATCCCTACCTATGCCATAGGCCGATCTGGACAGACTACAGGTTTGAACAGGGTGGACCGATTGGATAGTACCGGACTCATTGCCTCAGGATTTGATGAACTCGCAGGACTATCCAGTGGACGTGTAGTCGAGTTCGCATCCAACTCAACCCACGTATGGGTAGCATCTACATTCGATAGCAACTCCTACTTCGCCACATCCATACTTCAGGGTGAGATTCTACAGAACGGATCTGTGAGATGGGAATACGGATACAACCTATTAGATGACGATGTCATCAACAGTATGCAACTTGATGGTAGCACCATGTGGGTAACCACAGCTGGCAGGGGACTGTATTCAATCGACCTATTGCAGAGATCTTACTCCCCTACACCCCCTGCCCTACATGGACAGATGGATGCAATGATACTCGATGACGATGACGGTATGCTCTATGTCGGACTTATGGGTAACGAAGGTTCTGCAGCGGGCTTCCAAACATTCGATACCATGACGGGTATGTGGGGAGATGGGAGCCTTCTCGCTGGGCTTCCCAATAATATTGTGAAAGACTTCGTTGGCCTAGGTGATAAGATCCTGACAGCTACTTGGGGAGGTATAGCAGTGTTCAACACAAGTCTGAGTGAATGGGAAGACCCGATTACCACATTTGATGGCCTACCGCTATCAATATACGACCACCTCCTAGTCGTAAATTCACCATCTCTAGGAAATGTGATACTCGCAGGAGGCCCTGGTGGAGTTACAATATTGGATTCCAACTTGACTGTATTAACAACTCGTGGAGCATCAGATGGACTAGCTGGGAATAGCGTCTCCGGACTAGTCTATGCCGATAGTGTCACAAGACAGGTGACAGATGAGAATGGGGCAACAGTGACTGAATTTCATGATGAAGCGATCTTCATCTCGCACAATGGCCAAGGACCAACCAGACCGGGATTAGTGGCATGGGACATTGCGACGGATGCAGTCAATGGTACATACCAGATTGACAAGATACCCAGTAACGACGTCCGCTCAATAGCCGCGGATGACTGGGGAGTCCACATTGCGACGGACATAGCACCTCTAGTGCACTGGAACTCTTCTTCTCTTGATATGGAGGTAGGTGCACCCACAAATTCTCTAATGGCCTGGCCGCCTAGTGAGCTTGTCTCTCACGGTAGTAATCTTGTGATGATCAGCCCGGGAGGAATCGATGTAATGGACGTGGGCGGTAGCCACCTTGTCAAGTCACAATCTGGTCTTCTGTCCGAACCCAGGGGAGCTCATGTAAGTGACAGTGGCTTGTACTTGGTTTCCAATGATGGCCTACATCACTTCTCTCCAGTCAGTGGACTAGTGGAGTCGGACACTAGTGGGCAGAGGACCGCGCATCCACTGAGTGTGATTATCGGAGATAGGACCTGGGAAGGAATAAATGAAACAGCGAGACCGGGGATGAGTACAGTTCTAGTTGATGATGGGCAACCCATTGACATAGCAATGACCGCTGAGTCTGTACTACCTGGGAGACTCCCTATGAATCCCATGGCAATGACCCTTTCATCCCCAGAGACGGGAGCTTGGGTATGGGCTAGATCTTCCGTGCTAAATTACTCTGGAAACTGGGACATGCAGATGATTAACCCGGGAATTCAATCAGCTTTCCAGTCGGCTATATCCCAAGTAGGCCCCGGATACTCTTCTGCTGAGGCACATATTCAACTCCAATCTCCAAATGACGGTAAGATGAAGGTACGGGTAACTTATGATTGGGAGAGAGTGGAAGTCCCAACTACCATAGTCAATCTAACCGATCGCCCTAATGATGGTGGGGGCGTTCTCGAGGCTTCTTGGCTACCAGCTGAAGATGCTGCTTGGAACGGGTATAGGATTTTCGTTTGGGATGCTACTGGAAGAGAGGAGTGGAATCCTAGTGAAGACGAGCTCGATGACTTCTCTACTTACATCAGTATACCATTCTGGTCTCAGACTTCAGTAATGGTAACTGAAGCAGACAATTATGGTACTTCCGAACCTTTGTACGATGACAGAGTGTATCGTATTGCCATAGCTTTAGAATATCCAGATGGGACATTGGGGGATGCCATGGCATGGCCTGGAACAGCTACCCCGACTGATGAGATGCCCAGTCCTCCTAATTGGCTAGAGGCTTCGGCTATCTCGGGTGGCACAGCTGGAACTATTGTTGTCGAATGGTCGATGTGTGAGGAGTTAGATCCAGGCTTCACCAGGATTTGGGCTGCGGAGCAGGAAATAAGCAACGCTATTGCCCTAACGGGTGAAGTGGATATACCCTATTCATCGGGTAATACTACTGTGATTGAGCTCGCTCCCCAGGGAGTCTACTGGTTCGCAGCGGCTTGTGTCGATTTCTCTGGTCAGTTCGATCCTACCAATGTGACTCTTTTCGGACCTGTGACAACAGCTGGTGGGCTAAATGATGGTATAGCCCCCTCGATGATTATGGGAACCCAAGCACAAGATGTTCCCGATGATGAGGGAGGCAGAATTGAAGTCACTTGGGATATAAATACTGAAGATGACTGCTCTTTCTACACCATTTACGCCCTTCCTGCTTCTGGGTGGCAGCCGCCCAGCACAGTGGATGGGTGGCCCGTGGCAGAATATGTGCCCGATTGCTCAACAGATCAAGTGGTGATAGACTCGCTCGGTTCTTCTCCACTTCAAGATGGAGTGACATATTGGATAGGGGTAGTTGCGTCTGACGACTGGGGCAATGAAAACGTCGATACTGTTCTCGTTGTTGAGGCCACGTCAGAAATTGATCAAGAAGGGTCTGCAAATGCACCAGAAAGGGCAGAGGGACTCATTGCATGGGATCATCCAGAGGACGATGGAAGTAAGATCGATATTGTATGGAATCGTTCAACTGCTCCTGACTTCAGCTTCTACACGGTGTGGGTCTCTGATTACCCACTAAATGATTTGAGTGATTTGAGTGAGAATTGCGATAACAATTCGGCTTCTTGCAATCTCATTGTCGTTGATCAGAGACAGATAGGAGGGGTTCTGCAACTACAGATGACGATCGAAGAGGCCATGTATGGAAATACAATTGATTCCCTAGTAGTATCTCCCATCAGGCCAGATATACCCCTATATGTTGCTGTAACGATTCATGATATCAAAGGAAATGTCCACCTGACTGGTCTAGATGATCATATCTCAATTGTCACTCCTGTAGATAACAGAGGAGATATTACTCCCCCTGACAGGCTTGTTCCTCCGATTCTAGAAGAGAGGCTTGATGACGATGGGGATGGGATGTATGTGACGTTCCAAGAGAGTGTGGCATCTGACTTGTACGAATATCTGATTTTTGCTGATGTAGTTCCTTTCGCTGATGCAAGTAACATGGAGCCCGTAATGATAGTAGATAGGAACTCTGAACTCCCATTAATTATAGAGACACTGTCTGATGGAAGGAGTCTCGCTCCATCGATTATGACATGGGTGGCAGTTGTTCCTGTGGATTCATCAGGTAATTCATGGCTAACAAACCTAAGAACGTCATCAATTGCCCTAGTTGATGAGAACAGTTTGGACCCTGGCCTGCATCTACCTGAGGTAACCGGGGTTCGGGGATACTGGGACAGTTCAGGATCTCAGATTGACATTACATGGGACCTTAGTCAAGATCCTCAAGTTGAGTCATATCGAGTATTCGTTAGTCTAGACCCATTTGAAGATGTCAGGAATGCCACACAAGTTGGCTCTTTGACGGATGGAATCGTGACAGAAATAGTTGGCAATCTTTTGATAATGAATGAGCTTGATGGCTCTTCATTGGACAATACCGTATCCCATTGGACCGTCGTAGTAGCATTTGATGGAGAGGTCAATAGATTAGCCGTTGACCCCTTGGAAATACTACCTTGGTCAGAAAGCTCGTTTGGTTCGACGGATGGCGAAGAGGGGGAAGAAGGAGCGTCGTGGATAGAACAACTAATGAACGGAGATATGAACACTCTAATTGGAGTTATATCAGCTCTGATGATTCTTGCTGGAGCTGTCCTATTCATCAGACCTCGAAAGGACTCTGCCCCTCAGCCTTGGGAAATGGGAGCTTTGGAAGTTGAGCTGGAAGAGCAGATGATGAGAGAGTCTTCCGGACTAAGTGATGATGAGGAGTTTGGATTGGATGATATTGAGCTATCATCGGATGAATTCAGGACCGAGCCTGATTCATCGCCTGTGAGTTATGATGGACTGGGAGAGGAATCATTCGTACAGCCTATTGGAGGAGAATACACTGGTATTCAAGTTGAAGCCTCGAACGAAGTGGTTGATGAGCTCCTTGGAATTGAAGAAGGGGATTTGGATATAGACGATCTTGATGACCTAGCTGATGACCTAGACATCGAGGGATTGGACGACCTTGCGGATGGACTAGACGATGACGACGATATAGACTCATCATTTATCGATGAAATACTCTGAACAATAGAAGGACTTGAATCCATTAGCCGCCAACGAGAGCTATGACTGCTTCGAAGGGTCCCGATTCCTTGGTTTGGTCGGCCATTGGTTGGGATGGGGCAGATTCCCTTGTCTCTGCGAACCTTCACATTGAAAGAATCCACAAGCATGCAGAGAAATTGGGCATAGAATGCCCTTCTAATATATTGGAACAGGTCTTCTCTAAGTTAGAGAAAATAAGCCCTCCGAATGAACGAAATAATAATCCTGAACAGGATCCTTACCTACTTATCGTTAAACTAACCTCTGATGGAGAGGTCACTTTAGAGGGGTCGGTAAACAGGAGTTGGCCAGAGGCGCCTCTGTCGGCTATCTCTCTAAGCGCCCCCAAATGGGAAGAAGGCATTAGAGGAACCAAACATGGAGACTACCAGCCATATCGTGATGCTAGAGAAGTTGCCATAAGTAATGGAGCTGACGTTGGACTTCTCTTTGAAGATGAGTGCCTCATTGATGGAGATCGATGCGCTCCACTACTCCTAGATCTTGATGGCGTAGCATATCATCCACGACATAGTGATGGTGCTCTTGACTCTATTTCACTACAAGTAATCAGACCATTTCTAGAGAATTCGGGAATACCAGTTAGAGCGGCGAAGATTACATTGGGAATGATTACGAGGGCATCTGAAATGATAGTCTGTGGTAGTGGAATGGGCATCAAATCTCTGGGACTGATAGATGGAAGGAGAATAGGAACGCCAAAGGGACGATTATATTCCGCGGCTAAAGAGGGATGGTCGGAGAGACTGATATCCACAGGTAGGATTAATGAGGGTAAGAAATGACATTTTCGACTTGGAAGATATTGGGTTCCTCGAACCGAGAGGATTGCCTTATTGATCTACTGAGTAAACTCAGAGAAGAAGGATCCATTGAAGATGAGTTGCTTCTACACTCCGGAGGACCATTGACGGATCTTTCCAGGAGATCTCTACTACCGTCCATCGATAGTATCCGTATATTGATGGTAGAGCCAGAAGCGGAATATGAGAGAGGTTTTTTGTCAGCTCTTGAGGGAGAAGTTTCGTTAGAAGTCCCCTCTCCTCTCATTCTACTAATCCAAAGGAAGGAAGGGGAGAGGTGGAAAACCTTTGAAGAAATTAGATGTGTTAATCTTGCTGATTCACTATCTCGAGTTAGTGATTTCGAAATCACGGCAAGTTATGATTCGGAAATTCCATTCCATCCAGGAGGTTTTTGCGGTATACTAGGTTATGATTTATCTAAGTGGTCAGTTCCAATTAGGCTCTCAAATTCCCCCCTACCGGGAACAGTTCTGGGAGTACTCTGGAGAGCCGATGCATGGATTATTCACGATAGAGAGAGTGAAGAAATTTGTGTAGTTGCACTTGAGGGGCACCCATGGTTGGATTTGGATTTACCAGAAATAGATGGATGTCAAATTCCAGAAACACCGAAATCTGATTCTGTACCAGATAGTGAAAGTGATTCAGCGCATGCACGAAAGATCTCAAGAGTGAGGGAGGGAATAATGGGAGGAAATCTGTATCAGGTAAATTATGGCAGAAAATGGAAGGGTGAGATGCCTGGTCTGCCATGGGATTCTTTCCTACTGCTTTCTCGTTCAAATCCTGCACCTTTCTCATCATGGATGATGATATCGGATCTCGGATGGTCAGTAGCTTCATCGAGTCCTGAAAGATTAGTAGAACTGGATAGTGGAATTGTCAGAACAAGGCCAATCAAGGGGACGAGGAAGAGGGGCGAGAATGATTATGATGATCATTCTCTGAGGATGGAGATGGTTACCAGTGAGAAGGAGCTTTCCGAACACCTAATGCTAGTCGACCTTGAGAGACATGATCTCAGTAGGGTGTGTAGTCCTGGAACCGTTCATTGGTCTGGTTGGAGAATAGAGGCGCTCTCGAATGTTCAACATCTTGTAAGTGGGATTGAGGGTGAGCTTGATTCCCTATTCTCCACGTCCGAAGTTACCGCATCAATGTTTCCAGGGGGTTCGATTACTGGATGTCCCAAAACAGTCACCTTAGCAGCTATCAATGAGCTGGAGGGAAGTCCCAGGGGGGCTTGGACTGGATCCATAGGACATATTCACAGAGGTCATGGGATTGCTGACTGGAATATTTTGATCAGAACTTTGGAAGCACATTCTGGTCCTGAAAAATGGCATGCTACTGTACAGGCCGGTGGAGGTATAGTGATTGGCTCTACCCCTGCTGAAGAAGTTGAGGAGGCTCGTTGGAAGGCCGCTGCCGTAACTGAGTCTGCTTGGGGATTCAGGACTGGCTTTTCAGACAAAGATTTGCCAGAGAGGAGTATAGGAATTTTTTCTATTCCGGAGGAGGCACCTGTCGTGCAGTCTCTCATGCCTGGAAGAAAAGAAGCGGGGAGTAAATATGGATTAATTGTGGATTATCCCTGTGAAAGGTTAGAAAACTGTACTTTGCTAGTCGATAACTTGGATTCATTCACCCGGAATATTGCAGAGGAGATGTCATCTCTGGGATCTAACATCATAATTATCCAGGGTAAATCGAGCCTTTTGGAGAGCCCTTCCCAGTTTTTGGATGAGATACTTGAGAAAATCTCACCGGATAGAATAATACTCGGACCTGGCCCGTCAAGACCAGAATCATATCCCCTTACGATGGAGCTTGCTAAGAGGAGCATCTCCGGTGAACTAATCTCGGACGGCAGGCATATCCCAGTTCTAGGATTGTGCTTAGGGCATCAGGCCCTAGGTGTGGCAGATGGGTGGAAATTAATTCAATCTCCCAGAGGGCCTGTTCATGGAGTACCCTCGGTAATTCGCAATGATGGGACTGGTATATTCAGAGGGCTCCCTAGAGAATTGATCATGATGAGGTACAATAGTTTGGTACTTGAACAGAGAGAAGGTGACTTGATTCCTAATTCATGGGATGAAACAGGAGATCTGATTATGGGACTAACACACGATATCCTGCCTATTGACGGTATTCAGTTTCATCCTGAGTCAGTTGGTAGTCCACGTGGCCGTGAATTACTATCTGAATTCCTACAGAAGGTTCCGAAATTAGCTACTCATCAAATGGAAAGACAGGTTAAACAACCGTAGTGTTGAAGGATGGAGGCCTACTGGTTGTAATGAGATACATGCCAACGTGTAGGAAATGCAATCAGACTTACAACCAGTCACATTTCGTTAGTGGAAATGGGCCGCGTTACCTGATATGCGGACGCTGTGCGGTTGAGAGCGGTCTTGTGACAGCTGAAGAATCACCTCAATACTACAGTGATGAGGTAGCAAGAGCTAGGCTCGTATTGTACAGTAAGAGATTTCGTCCTCTTGCATTCACCAGTGCGGGATGGATTCTTTTCCTTACCATGGGAAGGGGAATTGAGCTGTGGTCAGGAGTATTCTTTGGTACGCTTCTAGTCGCTACTTTAGCTACTCCAGTACTACATTTTCTCGGTTCAGCTAGATTCAAAGCCGAATTATCAAGATTAAATCCATGAATCTTTCACAGGAACCATTGAAATATCATTCATGCCTCTGAGAATGCAGAGGGAACAGTGGGTTCCCTATGAAAGCCCGTGAGACTGGATGAAAATAATGGAGGAACGAGAAGAAGTTTACAACGAGTACTGGAATAATAAAATGACGTTTAGTAAAGCGTTTTTCAGTCTTGTATATACTAATAATTCTCGTTCGAATAATACATCCGGAACTCCCGGAAATATTCTGGCGACTGGTATCCCAGCGCTAGCATTTTCTGGAAAGAGAGAACAGCGGGTTCTCTAAACTGAATTTGGAGATATGAAGAAAATGCAGAAAACGAAAAACGCGAGCATGCTAATTGCACTGCTTCTTGTTATGATGGCGGGTTCCGTCGGCGTAAGTGCCGATGGCTCTGACCCACTGGACCCCTCAGATGGTGGTGCGGATTGGGACAATGATGGACTCACCAATGCCGAGGAGCAAGCTGCAGGAACCGATATGAACAACCCCGATACGGACAACGATGGTTTGCCTGATGGGTGGGAAGTGGCCTATGGCCTGAATCCTAACTCAGCAGGCGATGCCAACGCAGATCCAGATGGGGATGGATTGACCAATAGCCAGGAATACGCTTCGGGCACAAACCCTAACTCAGCGGATACCGACGGCGATGGAGTGGCGGACGGAGCAGATCCGTTCCCTAACGACCCCAATGACGGCTCGTCATCTGATTCGGACGGCGATGGAATACCTGATGCCTACGATCCAGATTACGAAGGCGGAGAAGGAGACGGCCAATCTGACGCAGAGCCTGGAGAAGGTGGCGAAGGAGAAGGACAAGGTCAGGGCCAAGGTCAAGGACAAGGTCAGGGCCAAGGTCAGGGCCAAGGTCAAGGACAAGGTCAGGGCCAAGGTCAGGGCCAAGGTCAGGGCCAAGGTCAGGGCCAAGGTCAG
>MDSV01131674.1_pt1 | contig 15602 bp, 18 predicted proteins | sample 810851 | NCBI WGS metagenome assembly MDSV01 (sample SAMN05326640, study PRJNA326480) | marine metagenome | isolation source: seawater | place: Atlantic Ocean: North East | collected 2012
AAGCAAAACCTGCAGAGGAACCAAAAGCAGAAGAAGCAAAACCTGCAGAGGAACCAAAAGCAGAAGAAGCAAAACCTGCAGAAAAATAATTTTTTAATCAGCTTTGAATAATAAAGATAAAGTTTTGGTTGGACAGTTTGGAGCACCCGTAGGTTTAACTGGAGAAATTAAGGTTAATATTATGACTACTACTTTTGAAGTATTTAAAAAATTAGAAAATTATACTAATTTAGATGGATCCATCATTTGGAAATTTAAAAACATAAGCTTTAGAGGTAACAAATGTGTTGTACTTTTAGATAATTGTTCTTCCTCAGAAGATGCATCAAAATTTAAAGGTAAAAAAATATACTCTAATAAAAACTATTTACCAATTACTAAAGATAATGAGTATTACGTAGTCGACTTAGTTGGGAGTAAAATAATTATTAGAGGAACTAATACCATTGGAGAAGTTAATAATGTAAAAAATTTTGGAGCAGGTGACTTACTTGAGGTTAAATTGAATATGAAAATGATACTAATCCCTTTTAATAAAGAAAATATTATTTCTGTAAATATCAAAAAAAAAGAAATTGTTGCAGATCCAATTATGGGAATATTAGATTAAAATGAGAGTTGTAATTCTTACATCATATCCTCAAATGTTTCCAGGAAGTCTAGGTTACTCAATAATTGGTAATGCATTGGATAATAAAAAATTTAATCTTGAAATAATTGACCTGCATAAATTTGGAATTGATCAAAGAGGCAGCATTGATGATGAGCCATTTGGTGGAGGACCAGGAATGGTTATACGACCTGATGTTGTAGAAAATGCTATGGAGTCAATATTACTAAAAACTGATAAAGTTTCTAAAATTTTTTTAACACCTAGCGGTGAAAAATTAACACAAAAAAAACTAGAAGATTTATCAAAATATAATGAATTGGTTATTTTATGCGGTAGATTTGAAGGAGTTGACCAAAGGGCTATAGAAATCTTGGGTTTTCAAGAAATCAGCATAGGTGATTATGTTCTTTCTGGAGGAGAGATTGCTGCTCAAGTGTTAGTTGAAGGTTGTATTCGTCTCATTCCTGGAGTATTAGGGCAGCCACAAAGTTTGTTGGAAGAGTCTTTTTCCGATGATCTGCTGGAATATCCTCATTATACTAGACCAAGAGTATGGGAGGATAAAAAAGGCTATAAACATGAAGTGCCAGATATATTAACTTCTGGTCATCATGAAAAAATAGGGAGATGGAGAAAAGATAGGGCAATAGAGAAAACTAAAAACTTAAGGCCAGATCTTTTAAAAAAAGGATTATAAAATGAGTAACTTACTAGAAACATTTGAAAAAAAACAGATTGATCGATTAACTTCTAAAAAAAGAATTCCAGCATTTCGTCCAGGGGACACACTAAAAGTTACTGTCAGAATTACTGAAGGTAGCAAATCAAGACTTCAGGCTTTTGAAGGTGTTTGTATAGCAAGAAAAAATAATTCAGTTAATTCTAACTTTACTGTTAGAAAAATTTCTCACGGTGAAGGGGTAGAAAGAGTATTTCCTTTGTTTAGTCCAATTGTTGAAAAAATTGATGTTATACGTAAGGGTGATGTAAGAAGAGCAAAATTATATTATCTTAGACAACTATCAGGTAAGAAGGCGAGAATAGCAGATCGAGACAGAGGTGATGAATTAGATCAATATGAGTTTATAGAAGAAGCGCCAGCAGAAGAAGTAAAACCTGCAGAGGAACCAAAAGCAGAAGAAGCAAAACCTGAAGAGGAACCAAAAGCAGAAGAAGCATCAGCAGAGGAGTCTAAACCTACAGAAGAAGAAAAGGCTGAAGATAATCAAGAAGCCGAAAATAACTCGGATGAAGCTAAATAATCCAAAAACACTATTTGATAAAATCTGGTTACACCATCTTGTTGATCAACAGGAAGATGGAACTTGCCTTTTATATATAGATCGTCATCTTGTTCATGAAGTTACAAGTCCTCAAGCATTTGAAGGACTTAGAAATACTAATCGTAAAGTAAGAAGACCTAAAAGTACCTTTGCTGTGGCTGATCATAACGTTCCAACCTCAGATAGAACTAAAGGTATAGAAAATAAAGAAAGTAGAATTCAAGTTGAAACACTTGAAAAAAATTGTGAAGATTTTAATGTAACACTTTTTCCTCTTTTGGATACTAGGCAAGGAATAGTTCATATTGTTGGTCCTGAACAAGGCATAACACAACCAGGAATGACAATTGTTTGTGGTGACAGTCACACTGCCACTCACGGAGCTTTCGGTGCTTTAGCGTTTGGAATTGGAACTAGTGAAGTAGAACATGTTTTAGCTACTCAAACACTTATTCAAAAACCTGCAAAGAATATGCTTATTGAAGTAAATGGTGAACTTGGTCTGGGTGTTACAGCCAAAGACATTATCCTTCATATTATAGGTCAAATTGGAACAGCGGGAGGAACCGGCTACGTAATTGAATATGCGGGAGAAGCCATTTCTAATCTTTCTATGGAAGGAAGAATGACTATTTGTAATATGAGTATTGAGGCTGGTGCCAGAGCAGGTTTGATTGCACCTGATGAAAAAACATTTAAATATATAAAAGGAAGACCATATGCACCCTCTGGAGAAAATTGGGATAAGGCTCTAGATTTTTGGAAATCTTTACCCTCTGATGACGGAGCCAAATACGATAAGGAAATTGTAATTGATGCAAAAAATATTTCTCCTCAGATTACTTGGGGAACTAGTCCTCAAGATGTAGTCGCGATTAATGGAGAAGTCCCTGACCCAGAGAATGAAAAAAACCCAAATAGAAAAAAAGCCATGGAACGGTCATTAGAGTATATGGGTTTAGAGCCTAGACAAGAAATACAAAAAATTAAAGTAGATAAAGTATTTATTGGTTCCTGCACAAATGGCAGAATAGAAGACTTAAGAGAAGTGGCAAAAGTTGTTAAAGGTAAAAAAGTATCTGTTGAATCGATGATTGTACCAGGTTCTGGTTTAGTTAAAAAACAAGCAGAAGATGAAGGGCTTGATAAAATTTTTACTGATGCAGGTTTTGATTGGAGAGAGCCAGGATGTTCAATGTGTTTGGCTATGAATCCCGATCAATTAAAACCAAAGGAGAGGTGTGCTTCAACATCAAATAGAAATTTTGAAGGACGTCAAGGTAGAGAAGGTAGAACACATTTAGTTAGCCCTGCAATAGCGGCAGCGTCAGCTATTAAAGGTGTTTTCACTACAGTTGAGGAGTTATAATATGGAACCTTTTGAAACAATTAAAAGTATTCCAGCACCACTTCCTATGATTAATGTTGATACAGATATGATAATTCCTAAACAATTTCTTAAGACTATAAAAAGATCTGGTTTAGGTATAAATTTATTCCATGAATTAAGATACGATATTCAAGGTAATATAAAAAATGATTTTGTTTTAAATTGGGACCCTTATAAAACTTCTAAAATATTAATTACTGGTTCAAATTTTGGATGTGGATCGAGCAGAGAACATGCGCCATGGTCTTTATTAGACTTTGGATTTAAGTCTATAATAGCCCCAAGTTTTGCCGATATTTTTTACAATAATTGTTTTAAAAATGGAATTCTACCAATTAAACTAGATCAACAAGAAGTAGATATTTTAATGAATGAGGCAGAGAATAAAAATGAAATTATAGTTAATTTAGAAAATCAAAACATTTTTTACCAAAAAAACAAAAATATAAACTTTGAATTAGATAAATTTAGAAGAAAATGTTTGTTAGAAGGTTTGGATGATATTGCTTTAACACTTCAGAAAAATAAAGAAATAGATATCCATGAAGAAAAGATTCATACCAGCCAACCTTGGATTATTTAAAAATTGATGAGTAATAAAAAAATTTTAATTTTACCAGGTGATGGTATTGGTAATGAAGTTATGTCAGAAGTTATCAAAATAATAAACTGGATGGAAAAAACAAAATCAGTATCTTTTGATATCTCTGAGAGATTAGTTGGTGGAACTGCCTATGATAAAGAAGGCGACTCAATTAGTGATGAAACAATGGAAATAGCAACCAATTCAGATGCTGTTTTATTTGGTGCTGTTGGTGGGTCACAGTGGGATAATGTTGAAAGAGAAAAAAGACCTGAAGCAGCATTATTAAGAATTAGAAAAGAACTAGATTTATTTGCTAATTTAAGACCAGCAGTTGTTTTGGATGCATTGGCTGATGCTTCTTCATTAAAATTAGATCTAGTTAAAGGCTTAGATATTTTAATAGTTAGAGAACTTACAAGTGGCGTTTATTTTGGTCAGCCTAGAGGAATTTCAAAAATTAATGAAACAGAGAGTAAAGCTATAGACACTCAAATATATACAACTTCAGAAATAGAACGTGTATCAAGAGTTGCATTTGATTTAGCAAAATTAAGAAATAACAAAGTATCATCTGCAGAAAAATCTAATGTTATGGAAACAGGGCTATTTTGGAGACAAACAGTTACTGAATTACACAAAAATGAATATTCATCTGTAAATCTGGAACATGTACTTGCTGATAATTGTGCAATGCAGCTTGTGCGATACCCAAAACAGTTTGATGTAATTTTAACTGATAATTTATTTGGTGATTTGTTGAGTGATACAGCAGCCATGTTAACTGGATCACTAGGCATGCTTCCTTCAGCTGCTCTTGGACCAGTAAAATCAAATGGAACTAGAGCTGCAATGTATGAACCTGTTCACGGGAGTGCTCCAGATATTGCAGGACAATCTAAAGCTAATCCGCTAGCAATGATTATGAGCTTTTCTATGATGTTAAAGTACAGTTTTGATATGTTGGAAGATAGTCAAATGATTGAAACAGCTGTACAAAATGTTCTTCTAAAAGGTTTAAGGACTGCAGATATAAAAGAGGGTGCACTAAAAATAATCTCTACAGAAGAAATGGGTAATGCCGTTTTGGAAGAGTTAAAGATTTTATCAGGAAATTAAATGAGTCAAAAATATAATATAGCAGTTGTTGGGGCTACTGGTGCAGTAGGAAATGAAATAGTTCAAATTTTAGAGCAAAGAGATTTTCCAATTGATAATTTATATTTACTTGCATCCTCAAAATCCAAAGGAAAAAAAATTGAATTTAAAGACGAAGAAGTTATTGTTGAAGATCTTGCTGAATTTGACTTTTCCAAATCACATATAGGATTGTTTTCACCTGGTGGAAAAATTTCTGCAGAGTTTGCTCCAAAGGCGGCAAATGCAGGATGCATAGTCATAGACAATACCTCTCACTTTAGAATGCAAAATAATGTACCTCTTATTGTTCCTGAGGTTAACCCAAATGCATTAGAAGAATTCTTTCAAGATGATAACAGAACCAACATAATATCAAATCCAAACTGCTCAACAATTCAAATGGTTGTTGCATTAAAACCATTGCATGAAAAATCAATTATTAATAGAATTGTCTTATCAACTTACCAAGCTGTTTCTGGCGCAGGCAAGATTGGTATGGATGAACTATTTAATCAAACACAAAATATTTTTGCAAATCAAGAAGTGAAAAAAGATAAATTTACAAAACAAATAGCTTTTAATGTTATTCCCCATATTGGCTCTTTTTTAGATAATGGCAACACGGAAGAAGAGCAAAAAATGATTGATGAAACAAAAAAAATTTTAGATGAAGGCATTAAAGTTTCAGCAACTTGTGTTAGAACGGCTGTTTTTATTGGTCATTCTGAGGCTATTAATATTGAATTTGACTCACCATTAGATGCTAAAGAAGCAAAAGAGATTCTTGAAAAATCGGAAGGTATATCAGTAATAGATCACAGAAAAGATGAAGGATACGTCACTCCTGTTGAAATAGCTGGCGAGGATAAGGTTTATATAAGTAGAATAAGAAATGATGAAACATTAGATAATGGATTAAGCATGTGGGTCGTATCTGATAATCTAAGAAAAGGAGCCGCACTTAATGCTGTTCAAATTGCAGAATTATTAATTTCTAAATATTCTAATTTCATAAAAATTTAATCATCCTAAATTAATCATTTACCATAAACTTTTTACTCCTGGCTTTGATAAATATTGTTTTATTAATAAAAAATTGGCGGTCTCGTAGGGACTCGAACCCCAAATCCATGTTCCGAAGACACGTGTGATATCCATTTCACCACAAGACCCTTATTTCAAAAGACTATTATATACTATAGACTAATATTATAAATTATTATGTCTTTCTATTTATCAAAAATTATATGGCTAGTATTAAATCCATTTAATATTTATATTTTTTTTACGTTATTAACGATAATTTTATATTTATTTAACTTTAAAAAAATTAGTATAACTATTTTTCTAATAAATACATTATTTCTTTTTATAATTTGTTTTTTTCCAATAGGAAATTATCTTATTCATCAAATTGAAAAAGAATATTATTTACACATTGATATTCCAGAAAAAATAGATGGTGTACTGATATTGGGTGGAGCAACAAATCCTTTAATGTTTAAGGAGTTTAAACAAATTAGTGTAAATGAATCTTCTGAAAGATTAATAGAGTCAGTTTACATAATTAAACAATTTAAAAATTCAAAAGTAATTTTTAGTGGTGGATCAGGCGTAATTAACAGACCTGATTTAGGACATTCTCAAGTTGCTAAATCATTTTATAAAAAAATGGGAGTACAAGATAATAGAATCATTTATGAGGATAATTCAAGAAATACATATGAAAACATATTATTCTCAAAAAAAATAGCAAATCCAAAAAAAAATGAAAATTGGATACTAATTACATCTGCTTCACATATGAAAAGAGCAATATTAATTGGCTCAAAACATAATTGGAATTTTGTTCCATATGCAGTTGATTTTAAAACTACAAAAAAATATAAGCTAAGTCCAAATCTAAGCTTGTTATCTAATCTTAATTCTTTCCAACAAGGTTCACATGAATGGTTGGGTTTAATTTCTTACTTTTTAATGAATAGAACAAATAGAATTTTTTAATCTATCACCAAGAACTATCCGGTTGTTTTAGGAACTCATATTCATCAATAGTTGATTTTCTATTTAAGGTTTTATTCCTATGAGGATATCTTCCAAATTTTTTTATTGCAATTGTATGATCATTCCATGCTTTTTTTATTTTTTTATATTCGAGATGATCTTTTAGATAAGCATCTATTAATTTGTGTCCAAATATATGATCACTAATATCTTCACTGTGTATGAGTGGTAAAAGAATAAAATGTATTTTATCTTTATTTAACTCTTCTAGAAAACCTCTATCTACAGCCTCGTTAACTATTAGTCTGCACTTGTAATCTTGTTCATAGGCTTTAAAATTATTTCTGTAAAAATTTCTAGATAATTGATCCATTAACATAATTAACGCTACACACTCTTCTGGGTTGTCCTGCCATTCATCATATTCGTTACTAATTGCTTTTTTATAGTCAACAAAAAATAGCTCTTTTAGTTGACTGTCAAATTTTTCATCTTTTTTAAACCATTGTTCTAAGGGAGTTTTTACAAAACAAAAATCAAGAATAATTTTAGCTCTTTCATTAATCATTCAGCTGTAATATAAATAAATCTTTTCCATATGACATTAAGTAAATTAAATAAATCTATAATACAGTGCAGAAAATGTAATCGTTTAGTTAAATTTAGAGAAAAAATTGCTAAAGAAAAAAGACGTCAATATTTTGACCAAGATTATTGGGGTAAGCCAATTACAGGCTACGGAGATATAAAAGCAAAACTTTTAATGGTTGGTTTAGCCCCTGCTGCACATGGTGGAAACAGAACTGGACGTGTTTTTACAGGAGATAAATCAGCAGATTTTTTATTTAAATGTTTATATGAAGCAGGTTTTTCTAATCAATCACTTTCAATAAATAAAAATGATGGTTTAAAACTTAAAGATTTATATCTCACAACTGCTTTAAAATGTGTACCCCCGGAAGATAAACCTACATCTACAGAATTAAAAACTTGTTTTAATTTTTTAGTCAAGAAATTAATTTATTAAAAAATATTACAACAATTTTAGCTCTTGGTAAAATTGGATATGATGCATGTATTAATTATTATAAACAAGACTATGATATAAAAAATAAAGATTATATATTCAGTCATGGTAGTAAAAACATACTTCCAGATAATAAGTTACTTATTGGTAGTTACCACCCCAGTCCACGAAACGTAAATACAGGAAGAATAAATACATTTAAAATGGTTAGCTTGTTAAAAAAAGTAAAAAAAGAGCTAATAAATTAATGAAAAAATTTCTTCAACATGATCCAAAGCTTCTAATATATGGATTTTTAATAATTTTTTTTGCAAGTTATGGGCAAACTTTTTTTATAGCTTTGTTCAATGATGATATAAAAGATTTATATAATCTTTCAGATGGTGAATTTGGCATGGTATATGCTTTGGCCACTACCTTAAGTTCAATTCTTCTAATCAATTTTGCAAAACTTATTGATTTCATAGATCTGAGAATATATTCATTTTTAGTTACTTTAGGATTAGTAATTCCTTGCTTAGGTATATTTTTTTTACCTGAAAATATTATATTTCTTTTTATTATAATTTTTGCATTACGTTTTTTTGGTCAAGGAGCAATGTCACATGCAGGTATAACTTCTATGACAAGATATTTTGGCAAGGATAGAGGCAAGGCAATTTCTTTTGGTAATTTAGGTGGAATGATAGGCGTAATGTTTTTACCAATTATAGTTGTATACTTAAATAATTTTTTTACTTTCAAACAAATTTGGCTTTTATGTTCTGTGTCTATAATACTTTTTTTGCCTATCTTATATATTACCTTAAGTAATCAAAAAGAGAGGCAAAGTAAATTCAGAGACTCACTTAAAGAAGAAAATAAATTATGGACTACTTTACAAATTATAAAAGATAAAAGATTTTTATTGTATCTTCCATTAACTAGTTCTTTTTCATTTATTGGTACTGGACTATTGTTTCATCAAATTTTTATTTTTTCCCAGAAAGGTTGGACACTTGAAATGTTAGGAACAGGTTATATTTTTTTAGGAGCTTTCTCTGTTATAGGCCTTCTATTTGGAGGGCCATTAATTGATATGCTTAATCCCAAAAGAGCTATAAAATATTTATTACTTCCAATATTTATTGGAATAATTATTTTATTATTATTTGAAAATTTTTATTTTTTAATCATATACATGTCATTGTATGGATTAAATTTAGGCATATCAGCGCCTTTCACCGGCTCTTTATGGGCGGAACTTTTTGGTTTAGAAAGTTTAGGTACTGTAAAAGCTTTGTTTCATGCAATACTTGTTTTAGCTAGTGCTCTATCCCCAGTAATATTTGGATACATAATAGACTGGGGTTTTGGATTAGGTGTGATTTCTACAATTTGTCTAATAATGATTATAAGTTCATCAATACTACCGATCATAGTTGATATTAATGAATAAAGAAATTACAGAAAGTTTAAACTTTCTTTTAAAAGAATATAAGAGACTAAAAAAGAAAAAAGAAATGAAAGCTATTTCAAAATCAGAAGATGAAGCATTAAAAAAGCTATCTTCTTTTTTAGGAAAAAAATAATGATATTTAATGTAATTGACCAGTACCATAGTTTTGTTGAGAATAATTTTATAAAAACAAATGAAGCACAGCTAGAAGTTCTTAAAAAACTTAATTTTGTTTGGTCAAAAAATAAAAAAAATAATTTTTTTCAAAAAAATACAAAAAAAGATGGTGTCTATCTATATGGTAAAGTTGGTACAGGAAAAACTTTTTTGTTAAATCTATTTTATCAAAATTCTAAAGTAGGAAAAAAAATTCATTTTAATAATTTAATGATAGAAATTCATAAAGTTATTAAAAATTCAGCTAATAAAGATATGGCAATTGAAAATTATGTAAAAGACATAAGTAAGAAATTTAAGTTACTATTTATAGATGAAATGCATATATATAATATTGTAGATGCACTTATAATAAAAAAAATATTTTTTCTATTATCAAAATATAAACTATTTTTAATTATATCTTCAAATTTTAAACCCAATGATTTGTATAAAGATGGTCTTCAGCGAAACGATTTTTTGCCGTTTATAGAATTAATAAAAAACAATTTCGAAATTATAAATATTGATATTAATACTGACTATAGAAGACAGACCTTAAATCAATCAAAGACATATTTTACGCCAATTAATAAAGAAACTCGGGAAGAATTTTTTAAGTTATTTAATAGATTTGTTGATAATACTCATTTGACTAATATAACAATAAAATCAAATAGTAGGGAGATAACATTTGATAAATGTAGTTCAAATATATTGATGACAGAGTTTAAAAAATTGTGTGAAGCAAATTTTAGCCATCAAGATTATATTAATATATCAAAAAAATTTAATTTAATTTTTCTTAGTAACGTTCCTGAGCTAAATGATCAAAAAAAAGATTCCTGTAGAAGATTTATTAGTCTAATTGATATGCTTTATGAAAATAAATGCTCTATCGTAATTTTAGCTTCAAAACCCATATCAACTCTTAATACAATAAACAACTTAAGTGATGAATTTAAAAGAACTGCCAGCAGACTTTATGAAATGACAATCGTGCAACCAACAAAATGAAAAGATTTACAAAATATTTACTTGGCTTAATTTTTATCATTTTTTTTATTTATTATGCAGCTGGGTTTTATGTTGCTTATCAAATTTTAAAAATTGATTATTCTTGTGGTTTGCACGAAGGTTCATTACCAAATACGTGGAGTACATCAATTGATGCGCACCAATATAATGATATTTCTCAAAGAAAGCTAAGAGAAAATTTTCAATATGAAAATTATTATTTAGATGAATGGCAAGATGTGTATTTTTTATCTAGGGATAATGATATTAAAATTAACAGCTGGTTATTTAATTATTTTCCAAATAGACCAATTATAATAGTCACGCATGGAATAAACCCTAATGGTAAATGTAAATCAGAGTCTAATTTAATTGCCTCCCTTTTGATTAGTAAAAATTTTAATGTTTTAACAATAGACTTAAGAAATTATGGTCAGAGTGATAGAACTTCAAACTACGAAGATTTAGGATTAAAAAGCTACAAAGATGTTTTAGGCGCATTTGATTTCTTAAAGAATATTGGATTCAAAAGTAGTCAGATAGGTCTTCATGGTATTTCTTTAGGTGCAAGCACATCTATATTTGCTGCACATGAAGAACCAGAAATTTTAGCAATTTGGTCTGATAGCCCAATAGCTGAATTTAAAATGGCTTTAACCGATGAAATAGCTAGGTATGGATTATCAATAGAATTTGGACCAGCTGTAAGTTTAGCTGGAAGAATTTTAACTGGTATTGACCCAACCTTATTATCTCCAGCACTTAAACTCACAAAAACACAGTCATATTTTTTTACTCATGGTGACAGTGATAAAAGAGTCTTAACAAGACATTTTAAATACTATGAAGAATATACTTTAAAAAATAAAATCAACGCACAATTTTGGCTCGTAAAAGACTCAAATCACGTTGATAGTATGTTAAAATATACAGATGAATATGCTAATAAGATGGAGCTATTCTTCAATTCAAATCTTAAATAAAAAGGCCGGATATCTCAACTAGTTGGTACCTTGGCAGACACTTCTCTAGAATTGAAACTCTTATAATCATCAAACGGCGGGTAAGATGATCAAAATTCCTTGGCGTTCCTCCGAAGCAAAGAAATTGAGTATTATCCGGCTAATTCAGAATAATATCAAATTGGATAAAATTCAAGGAATATAGGTAATTTTAAGTGTCAATTTTATATGGGTTTCCCTTGTTTTTGCTGATTTTATTAACAATTTAATTGGCTTGATAAGGTAAATAAGAATAAACTAAATCCTTGTTTTTTTTTGAAATTCTAGGAAATATATATATTTAAGTAAATATAACTATTAAAATTATATTTTAAAATGATTGATAATCGTCCATTATCACCACACCTATCGATTCACAAAAAGGTACTCACAGCCATTTTTTCAATATTTCATAGGATAACTGGAATTGGCTTAAGTATTGGATCAGTTCTAATATCAATCTGGTTTTTACTTATAAGTTTGGGTCCGAACTATTTTGTATATTTTGAAATGATTTCAAAAAATATTTTATTTAAATCTATTCTTTTAATTTGGACAATTGGTATTTTTTATCATCTGTATAATGGATGTAGAAAGCTTTATTGGTCATTTGGAATTGGCATGGACTTAACTACAGTTTATCGGTCCGGATATGTGGTTTTATTTTTAACATTACTATCAACTATAGTGGTATGGCTAATAGTATGAAAAATTATGCATTAAAATGGTTGTTTCAAAGAATTACTGCATCAATGCTCATTCCATTAACTTTTTGGTTTATTTACTCTGCAATATCTTTATCAAAAATGCAATATTATGAAACTATTACTTTTTTTCAATCTTATCTTAACTCCTTCTTATTTTATGTAATGATGATAACTATGCTATTGCATGCAAAACTAGGTCTTCAAACAATAATAGATGATTATGTCACATCGAAAAAAATTTATAATTTAAGTAAATTGGGAATTAATTTAACTGCATATATTTTAATGATATTATTAACTTTTTTTATAATCAGAATTGCCATTTTTAATGTCTAAATCATATAATATTGTAGATCATCATTATGATGTTGTTGTAATAGGAGCTGGGGGATCAGGCTTACGAGCAACTTTAGGCTGTGCAGAAGCTGGTTTAAAAACTGCGTGTATTTCAAAAGTTTTTCCTACAAGAAGCCACACAGTTGCAGCTCAAGGAGGGATTGGTGCTGCATTAGGCAACATGGGAGAAGATAATTGGAAGTGGCACATGTATGATACTGTGAAGGGGTCTGATTGGTTAGGCGATCAAGATGCAATAGAGTATTTATGTTCTAAGGCACCAGAGGCAGTAATTGAGCTTGAAGAATATGGAATGCCTTTTAGTAGAACTGATGATGGAAAAATCTATCAAAGACCTTTTGGTGGACATCTAACAAATAATGGAGAGGGGTCTCCTGCTATGCGAGCATGTGCTGCAGCTGATAGAACGGGTCATGCTCTATTGCATACATTATACCAACAATCATTAAAAAATAATGTCGAATTTTTTATTGAATATTTTGTCCTTGATTTAATTTCCGATGATAATGGTAATTGTATAGGAGCAGTTGCATGGTGTCTTGAAGATGGTTCAATACATCGTTTTTTATCTCACCAAACAATTCTTGCCACCGGTGGATATGGAAGGGCTTATTTTTCATCAACCAGTGCTCATATTTGTACCGGTGATGGAAGCGCAATGGCTCTAAGGCAAAATTTACCATTGTCTGATATGGAATTTATCCAATTTCATCCAACTGGCGTATATGGAGCTGGTGTTTTAATAACCGAAGGGGCTAGGGGTGAAGGTGGTTATTTAACAAATAGTGATGGTGAAAGGTTTATGGAACGCTACGCACCTAATGCTAAAGATTTAGCTTCAAGAGATGTTGTTAGCAGGGCTATGACAATAGAGATTAGTGAGAGTAGAGGATGTGGAGAAAATTCAGATCATGTACTTTTACATCTAGAGCATATTGATGCAGATACTTTACATAAACGATTACCAGGAATTTCTGAGACTGCAAAAATTTTTGCAGGTGTAGATTTAACAAAAGACCCAATTCCTGTTTTACCAACAGTCCATTATAATATGGGTGGTATTCCAACAAATTATAGAACAGAGGTTTTAAGACCAACAGCACAAAATCAAGATAATGTTTGTGAAGGTTTAATGGCAGTAGGAGAAGCAGCATGTGTGTCTGTTCATGGAGCCAATAGACTCGGAACTAACTCTCTTATAGATTTAGTAGTTTTCGGAAAAGCAGCAAGCCTAACATGTATAGAAAAAGTAAAACCAAACTCAAGAAAAATAGAAATAAACAAATCTAAGACTGAAGATATTATTCAAAGATTTGATAAAATTAGACATACTAAAGGTAACTCAACTACTGGTGAGCTTAGAACTTCAATGCAGCATGTTATGCAAAAAAAATGTGCTGTATTTAGAACACACGATTTAATATTAAAAGGTATTGAAGAGCATAAACAAATAGAAAGTTCTATGGATGAGATTGATATTAAAGATAAGTCTCTTTTATTCAACACAGATCTTGTTGAAGCCCTAGAATTACACAACTTGATGGCACAATCAAAAGTAACATTGTACTCGGCTTTAAATAGAAAAGAAAGTAGAGGAGCTCATGCTCGCGAAGATTACAAAGAAAGAGATGATAAAAATTGGTTAGTACATTCTTTGGCTTGGTTAAATGATAATGGAGACATCAATATGGGCTCAAGAGCAGTTCATATGAATACACTAACAAATCATGTTCAATCAATTCCTCCAAAAAGAAGAGTCTATTAATGGTTGAATTCACACTTCCTGCAAACTCAAAAGTTACAAAAGGAAAGTTACATCTTAGCAAAGAAATTGCTAAGTCACCAAAAAAATTAGTAATTTATAGATGGGATCCAGAGGATGACAAAAACCCAAGGTTAGATACCTATGAAATTGATCAAAGTAAATGTGGGCCCATGGTTTTGGACGCTCTTATGAAGATTAAAAATGAAATTGATCCTACACTTACATTTAGAAGGTCTTGTAGAGAAGGTGTTTGTGGCTCTTGTGCAATGAACATTGATGGAGTCAACACACTAGCTTGTCTTAAAAGTATGTCTGAAGTAAAAAAAGATATAAAAATTTATCCACTTCCTCATATGCGCGTTGTTAAAGATTTAGTTCCAGATTTAAGTAAAGCTTATGAGCAATTAGCATCAATTAAACCGTGGTTAGAAAGATCGAAGTCTAATAATAAAAAATTAGATAATCAAAATGAAGAAAAAAAACAATCACCTAAAGATAGAGAAAAACTTGATGGTAAATGGGAATGTGTTTTATGCTTTTGTTGCACTACATCTTGCCCAAGTTATTGGTGGAATGGTGACGAATATTTAGGGCCTGCAGTTTTACTTCAAGCTGCAAGATGGGTTGAAGATTCTCGTGACGCTGAAAGAAAAAAAAGACTTAGTGCTATTAACGACTCTTTAAAACTTTTTAAATGTCATTCAATCATGAATTGTACAGTCTCTTGCCCTAAAGGATTAAACCCTGCCAAAGAAATTGCTAGTTTAAAAAAGGCTATTGTTACAGAATTATAATTACAGTATAGAACTTTCATGAGAAAAAAAATTGCTCTTATTGGGGCAGGCAATATTGGTGGAACTCTTGCACAACTTGTTAGTTTAAAAGAATTAGGCGATGTAATTTTGCTAGATATTTTTGAGGGTATGCCTAAAGGTAAATCCCTAGATCTAGCACAGTCATCTTCTATTGAAGAATTTCATAGTGATTTTAAAGGAACTTCAAACTTTAAAGACATTAAAAATTCTGATGTAGTTATAGTAACTGCTGGATTTCCAAGAAAACCAGGAATGTCAAGAGATGACTTAGTAGAAAAAAATTCAACTATTATTCAAAATGTAGGA
>MDSV01217909.1_pt1 | contig 15600 bp, 16 predicted proteins | sample 810851 | NCBI WGS metagenome assembly MDSV01 (sample SAMN05326640, study PRJNA326480) | marine metagenome | isolation source: seawater | place: Atlantic Ocean: North East | collected 2012
AATATTTTCATCTAAATTTTATATTAAAAAAATCTTTTAAAATTAAGTTATTTAAATTTTTGAACTTCAAAATTTTAATAATTTTCTTAGACGCTCCTCCTGTGCCATAAGGATTTTTAACATTTATTAATTTTCTTTTGTTGGCTGAATTAAGTGCAAAATTTATTGCCTTTATAATATTTTTGGCCTTTGGCTCGCAGTCTATTATAGATTTTGCTTTTTGTCTTCCTGATTGCCTGTCACCGATATTAATTGCAAATTTTTTAAATGTCGGCATTTCTAGTAATCCGCTGGATGAGTTTCCAATCATAAAATCTGAATATTTACAACATGAATAATATTTTTTTTGTCCAAGAGACTTAAATAAATAGCAATTTTTTCTTTTATTAATAAATTTTAAAATTGAATCATAAACGTTTATTGAGTCAATATCTGAGTTAGGCATTGTAAATAATATTGTTGTGTTTTTCATAGTTTTTAAAGCGCTAAATAAACTTTTTAAATTTTTTAATGATGATTTCTTTTTTAATGTTTCAGGATGGTAGGTTACTAAAATAAGTTTTTTTAAAAATTTTATACTTAACTCTTTTTCTAAATCTGATTTACTAAGAAGCTTAGTCGATTTAATGTTATCTACACCTAATCCACCAACACAATAAACATTTTTTGATGCTTCTCCCATTTGTATAACTCTTTTTTTGTAATCTTCGGTTGCAGTAAAATGCAGATGAGACATTTTCGTAATTGAGTGTCTAAAAGCTTCATCAACAAGTGATTTTGTAATCTCCCCTCCATGTATGTGTCCAATAGGAATTCTGCATAAAGTAGCTGCAACACTAGCCGTAAAAATTTCGTACCTATCACCTAATAAGATTATAATATTTGGTTTATTTTTTTCAAAAATTTTAACAAATTTTGTCAAACCGTATGACATTGAATTCGCTATTGAAGGCACATCGTCTTTTAATAATTTTAGATCAATTTTATTATTAACATTTAATTTATCTCTAGTTATACTCCTAATGGTAAATCCATGTTTTTTAGACAAGTGGGAGCCTGTAACAACTAATTGCAATCTAAAAGATTTTTCTTCTTTTGCTAAAAATAAGAAATTTTTTAGTAAACCGTATTCGGCTCTTGAACCAGTGACAACACATATTTTTTTAGATTTTGATATTCTCATTATAAAAAAAATTTTTTTTCGCTTTTTTTCCTATTACAGAGTCCCATTTAGATGAAGGTACCCCAACTATTGATCTTTTTGTCGTAATATTTTTTTCAGAAAATTTTTGTCCTTTCTTAATCGATCTTTTAGCTACAATAAATTTTCTTATATATTTCAAGTTTTTTAATTCAGCTTTAAATGGTTCTTTTTTGTTTTTTCCTAAAGAGACTTCTACATTTCTAATCTCTTTAACTAGGCTTATTAGTTCGTCTGGAGATAAACTAGATTTTTGATCTGGTCCTTTTAAATTTTTGTTTAAAGTGAAATGTTTTTCAATTACTTTTGCACCTAAAGCTACTGCTGTTAAAGATGCGTTAAGGCCTAAACTATGATCTGAATATCCTAAATTTACACCTAATTTTTTTTTCATATAGGGGATAGACAATAGATTAAGGTTTTTTTTTTCCGCAGGGTATTCAGAGCTACAGTGCAATAGAAAAAGATTTTTTTTTTTCGTTCCTGCGTAAACTAAAATTTTAATTGCTTTTTTAATTTCATTTATATTCGACATCCCTGTAGATAATATAATTTTTTTTTTAAGTGCTCCAAGTTTACGAAGATAAGGAATATTAGTTATTTCTCCTGAAGGAATTTTAATAAGGTTAAGTTTGAGTTTTTTTAATAAATCTATACTTTTTAAATCAAAAGGGCTTGATAAGAATCTTATCTTTTTTTTTTTACACCTATCAATAAGTTTAAGATGATCTAAATAAGAAAGTTCGAATTTTTTAAGCATATTATATTGTGTATATAATTTATTTGTATTTTTTTTTTGATAATTGGCCAGACCAAGTTTTTTTTGGACTAGATCTTCAGTATAATATGATTGAAACTTTACATAATCAGCTTTTGCCTCTGCAGCTTTATCTACGAGCTTAAGGGCTAAATTAATATTTCCATTATGATTTACACCTGCCTCAGCTATTATAATTGTTTTTTTCATCACAATATTTTTGATTTGTCTTTTAAATTTTTATCAATGAATTTTTTTGCATTTACTACACATGCTTTCCCTATTAATATTTTTTGTTTAATTATTGCACCACTTCCAATAAAAGAATTGTTTTTTATAATCGCTCCGCCATTTATTATAGAACCAGTTGAAATATGACAATTATCACCAATTTTTACATCATGCTCAATTATAGCTCCCGTATTGATAATGCAATTTCTTCCAATTTTTGCTTTTGAATTTACAACCGCTCTATGCATTATAATCGAACCGTCTCCAATAATAGCGTCATTTGATATATAAGCTAATGGCGAAACTATTACTGGAAAATTAAATTTAAGCTTAATTAGTTTTTTAAAAATTTTTTCTCTTAAAAATAAGTTTTGAATTTGACCAACTGTTATAAGTGCATTTTTTATAGTTTTTCTTATTTTAGGTAAATCTTTATCATTACCTATAATTTTATATTTATTTAAGTATTTATTTTTTTTTTTATCTACAAACCCAAATATCTGGAATTTTTTTTCTTTTTTTATTACATCTGCAGATGACACTCCGTGTCCACCAGCTCCAATTAAGACGATTTTTTTTTTAATTTTGATCATTTTTTAATAATAATTCTTTGGCTACTTGGTAGATTTATCGCACGATCTATAATATCCCTTGCTCCTGCTAAATCCATTTTTTGATTTTTTTTATAAGGCTTCAAAGTTGAAATTAATTTCCAAACAGGCCTTAAATATATTTTTTTTTTGTAACAATAATTAAGTATTTGGTTTTTAAGGTATTTATTTTTTTTATCTAGAATAAGAGTTTGAAGCCAATAATTGCTTTTCATATTTTTACCTTCCTTAAAAATACTAACTCCTGCTAATTTACCTAAATTTTTTGAGTATTTTTGAAATAATTTTCTTTTTGCGTTTAAAAAAGTATTTAATTTTTCAATTTGAGCTAGCCCTAGAGCTGCGTTTAGACTTGGTAATCTAAAATTATAGCCTATATCATCGTGAATATATTCCCATTTATGATAAATTTTAGCAGTATTAGTTAGATGATTAATTTTTTTTGCTATATTTTTTTTATTTGTTATTACTGCACCGCCACCGCCCGTAGTAATTATCTTATTTCCATTAAAACTTAAGCAACCTACGTCACCAAATGTACCTAGATGTTTTTTTTTATAAAAGCTACCAACCGCCTCTGCTGCATCTTCTATTATTTTAAGTCTAAATTTTTTTGCTATTCTAGCTAAACTCTCTACATCACAAGCATGTCCAAAAATATGAACTGGGATTATACCGCTAATAATTTTACCAGTTTTTTTATTTATACATCTATTATTTTTAATTTTGCTTATTTTATTTAAATAAATTTCTAATTTTTTAAAATCTATCCCTAGATCTTTTATATTTGAGTCAACAAAATGAGGTTCCGCACCCGTATAACAGATAGCATTTACTGTTCCTACAAAAGTTAACGAAGGGACCAAAACTTCTTGATCTTTTTTAATACCAAGAGCTTGCATTGAAATAAATAATGCCTGTGTACCATTTATAACAGCTATTACGTATTTTGCTTTTGTAAGTTTTTTAATTTTATTTTCAAATTTTTTACTATAAATTCCAACGCTTGAAACGTAATTTTTTTTGATTGTCTCGCTGGTAAGTTTTATTTCTGATTGAGAAAAAAGTGGTTCATGCAAATGATGGATGCCCCTACCGATAGTTTTTTTTATTAGATTATATATCAATTTTGCTGAAGATTTTTGCATATATCCTAAATTGAGTAAAAATTAGACTTATAATATTTCAAATTTTTAGGGTTGCTAAACCATTCAATTGTCTTCTTGAGTCCTCTTTTAAAACCTTTTACTCCTGAATATTTCGGTTTCCAACTTAGCATTTTTTTAGCTTTATTATTGCTTCCAATTAGTCTGAAAACCTCACTTTTTTTTACCCTTACCCTTTTTTTATCTAGAACGACATTGAAATCAAAACCAAAATCCTGTTTCATAATTTTTATTATTTCTTTTATTGAAATTTCAAAATTATTTCCAATATTAATTGTTTCTCCGGCAAGTTGGTCTTTGTTTAAAACTTTAGTAAAACTTTCAACAGTGTCTTCTATAAAAGTAAAATCTCTAGTTGGTGACAAATTTCCTAATCTAATTTTATGATTATTACTTAATATTTGGGTAATAATTGTTGGAATGATTGCTCGAGCTGATTGTCTGGGGCCAAAAGTATTAAATGGTCTAATTATAGTTATAGGAAGATTAAAAGATCGATAAAAAGACAGAGCTAATTGGTCTGCAGCAATTTTACTTGCCGCGTAAGGTGATTGAGCGTTTAATGAATGACTTTCTCTTATAGGAATAGATTGAGCTGTTCCATAAACTTCACTTGTAGATGTAATAATAGTTTTTGAAACGTTATTAATTTTTGCTGCGTTTAAAATATTGTAGGTACCGGTAATATTTGTATCTATATAACTCTTTGGTGCGTGATATGAATAAGGGATACCTATTAAAGCGGCCAAATGCATTATTGTATCAATTTTTTTTGTATGATTTGTGATAAAATCTTGATCTCTTATATCTCCTGTAATTATATTTAAGTCTTTTACAACTTTTTTATCTAAATTATCAACCCACCCGTTAGAGCCCCTTGAATTATAAAATGTTAACGCACTTACATTAAAACCTTTTTTAACGAGTCTTTCTACTAAGTGAGATCCAATAAATCCACATGCACCTGTAACTAAAATATTCATAATTTTAAATTTTAATTTAAATTTCCGTTTTCTAACTTAATTATCTTATCACATTCATTTATAGTAGTTTTTCTGTGAGCTATCAAAATTATTGTTTTATCTTTGAAGTTAGTTTTCAAATTTTTAATAATTTTTTGTTCTGTATTTAAGTCTAAGGCACTCGTCGATTCGTCCATAAAAAAGATATTTGGGTTTTTGTAAATCACTCGTGCTAGGGCAATTCTTTGTTTCTCTCCTCCTGATAATTTTACACCGTCATTTCCTACTTTAGTTTTTAAGCCACGGGGAAGTTCGGAGATTTTTTGTTCCAGGCAAGACATTTGAATTGAAAAATTCATTTTTTCTTTATCAATTTTTTCATCTAAAAAATCGAAAGAAATATTTTTTTCTATTGTATTATCAAGTAAATATATATTTTGAGCAATATAGCCTATTTGATTTCTCCAGTTTTCAATATTTGAGTGAATATTTTTACCTTTATGTAAAATATTTCCTGCATCAGGGGTGAGTAAACCCAACATAATGTGAAAAAGAGTGCTTTTTCCAGCTCCAGTTTCGCCAGTTATTCCAATTATTTTACCCTCATCAATTGATAAATTAATATTCTTAAGAATTTTTTTTTTATTATCACTGTAAGAAAAAGAAATATTTTTTATTTCAATTAAATTTTTATTTAGACCAGGTTTGATTTCTTGCTCAGTTTCCTCTATTTTAGTTTTAAGTATACTTTTTTTAAAAATTTTAATCTTTTCGTATTCTTTCAATATTATATTAGCTGATGGCTCGTGAATTCTAATATAAAATAAACTGGTAATAATTCCGTTAAATGCTGGGATAAATCTAACTATAGCTATTACAATTAAGGATAATACTGACATAAATGCTAAAATATCATTATTATATTTAAAAATTATAATCACTAACAGCGTAATTACAAATATAGCTATTGATTCAAGTAAAAGTTTGGGAGTTTTATCGAATACGGTGAAATAAAAGATATTTTTTTCAAGTTGTTGTCTCACATTTTTATAATACTTTAATATAGATTTTTCTTTATTAAGAATTTTAATATCTTTAATTGCTCCAAAACTCTCGTTTACCATTTGTATTAAGTTAACTTTTAGATTTTCATTAAATTCTGCCTTCCTTTTTATAGTTGGTCTTATTTTTTTTAAATAAATGAATGCTAAGATTGAAAAAATTAAAGAGACTAATATTGTTATAATTGGATCAACTAAAAACAATAAAACAAATATAACAAATATAGCTAAACTTTCTTTGAACAAATTTATCCCTTGTAAAATGTACTGACTCAGACCCTCCAGTGAGTCTATTGAATTTCTAGTCAAGGTAGCAGGATTATGACTAATATGATACGAGAATGGTGACATTACATAATAACTTAAAAGTTCTTGAGATAAATTTATTTTTATATTTTTCACAAATTTTGCCTGAACGTATAAAAGTATAAAATAAAAAATATTTTTAGAAATAAATATTGAAATAATTATCATTCCCGAATATTTAATCAAATTTTCTTTATCAATATTGGAAAAATAAAAAAAACCATAAGATTCTAATTTTTTAAGAATTAGATCACTGTCAATTATCAGTCCAACAAAAACAGGAATTGAACCTAAGGAAATGAACTCTAAAAAAAATGTTAAAAAATTTAAAAATAAGATTATCTTAAAAATTAAAAATTCTTTTACCGTAAATATTTTAGAGATTTTTGAAATCATTAAAAATTATATGGGCATAGCTCCGCACTTTGTAAAACATGGGTTTACATATGCTATCATTCTATTTTTTTTTTAAGCAGGATTAAACAAATAACTTTTTTTCCGATCAATCATTGCTTTTGTGTTTCCAATTAAAATATTTATCTTTGACTTATTTAATTCAATAATTTTGAATAATGTTCCAGAAAGTGCTCCTGAGATAAATCTATAATTTTTATTAACATAGATATTAAATAAGTTCTCTTTAATAAATCCATCACTATTTTCTAGACTTTTGCATTTATCTATAAAAATTTTAATTTCATTTTGTGCTAGAAAAAAATTATTTATAATATATTTAAGACCTATAATTGATTTCAGCTGGCTAGCAAAAAACTTTTGGTTGAATTGCTTATTATAACAAAAAATATAGTCCCCAAGTAAATAGAAGGTTCTTTCTTTTATTTTTTTATTTTTCACTCTTTCTATTTTTAATTTAGGTGAATAAAATTTACATTCACCTCCTAATTTCTTTTTCATTTCAATTTTAAACAATTCAAATTTTTTTTTATCTATTTTAATAATCGCCCACATATTTATTCTATTTCTTTTTTTAATTCGTCATATTCTTCCATTTTTCTTTTCATGAAATTTATTGTTAGTTTAGTTTTTTCTGCTATTCCTTGAGGTGTTAGTATGTATAGGTAATTAATTTTTTTTGGATTTTTATTAAAACTTTTAATTTTAATAAGCCCTTTTTGTTGCAAAGCTCTTAGACAATAGTTGAGTTTTCCAAGACTAAATCCCAATTCTTTTGCTAATTGGCGCTGGCTAGACTCAGGCTTTTTCTGTATTTTTCTTAAAATTTTAAAATGATCTTCGTTATTCATAATAATGTTCAATAATTGAACAAATATAGCGTTCATTGATTGAACAGTAAAGTAAAAACAGAAAGTTAAGCCCCTAAAAAAGCTATATAAATCAATGATTTTATTAAATAAAAAATTAGGTGATTATTTAGGTGATTTTATTCATAATTTTATAGTTTTATTGAAGAACTAAAGTCAGCTAAATTTATATTACTCGAAATAGATTTTTTTCTAGATTTTTGTAGGCCTGTTCCTAAAAAGTTAAATAAATTTGCTGTAATTATTCCTGAAACATTTTTTAATTTAAGCGCTTCAGCAATATGCTCTGGTTTCCCTGCTCCTCCCATTAATAAAATAGGTTTTTTTTTCCAGTTTTTTGGAATTTTTTTAATAAGATTTAAATCTAAGCCATTTCCAGTACCGTCATTCTCAATCGAGTTAAATATTATTTCTCCAAATTTGATACCATTCATATTGTTAAAAAAATTTTTTAAATTCATTGTAAATTTTGTTCCACAATTAATCATAATTTTATCTTCGTTATTTTCATCAATTAGATAATCAATCATAATTGAAATTGATTGTTCGCCGTATATTTCAGAAATTTCTTTAGTAAAGTTTTTTTTAAAGATTGAAGAGTTTAATAAAATTTTATCAGCTCCATTATTAAAGAAATTTGTGACATCGCTCAAACTTCTTATTCCACCACCTAACGTAATTGGAATAAATATTTTTCTTCTAAGCTCATTTATATCCTTTAGAAAAAGATTTTTGTCTTTTTGTGTTGGTTGTTTTTTGACGAGAAGACAAATTAATTCATCAATATGATTTGATGTTACACCGAAACCAAAATTGTTGATTAACCAATTTAAATCTCCTACCTTTTGAAGTTTAAAGTTTCTACTCAAATAGAAATATCCATCTTGGTATAACAATGCAAAAATAATTCTTTTTTTTATCAATCTTAGGTCTCCAAAAAATTTTTTAATAACTTCAAACCAACATAATGACTTTTTTCTGGATGAAATTGAGATCCGTATATATTATCTTTTTCGACAAAAGATATAAATTTATTACCGTACGAGGTGTTTGCAACTACTGCCTTGTCTTGAGTTTTATTTATTTTATAAGAATGTATAAAATAAAAAGGGGAGTTATTTTCTATTCCTTTCCAAATTGGAGTATTTTTATGTACCACTTCATTAAATCCAATATGAGGCAATGGAAGTTCGCTTGACTTCTTAAAAATATTAAATTTACCTTTTATTAAACTAAGTCCAGAGGTTTCTTTACTTTCTTCACTTTGTTCAAACAAAAGTTGCATGCCTACACAAACCCCAAGTAAACTTTTCCCATTTTTAACAAAGTTATTTATTTCACCAGGCCAATCTTTTTTTCTTAAGTTATTCGCTAATCTTCCAAATGATCCAACTCCAGGTAATATTAAATGTGAATATTGTCTTAGGTTTGAAGGTGAAACTAAAATTTCAACTTGTGAGTCGAGATACTGAATAGCATTTAAGATTGAGCCGAGGTTACCTGCTCCATAATCTATAATTCCTACTTTTTTCTTAAATTTCATTTGATTTTAAATTTAGGAATCCACCTATTTTTTTTTTTCAAATAATTTCTTGTTTGCCCATTTATCCATATTTTTTAAGAAGTCAGACATACTCATCTTATAATAATCACAATACTCTTCGAAAAGATTTTCAGGGTAAAAATCATCATATAACTTTATTAATTGTATTGCCTGCTCTCTTGATAAAGATCCTCTTCTAATATCAATTGCAGCATCTTGAGTTGTTCTTCCGAATCCTAATTTAAGATACATAAAATATACATGCAAAGCGTATAATTTTTGATCGTTTTGCGCAAAATTTGTATAAGTACCTTCGTTAAGGTTTTTATTTTCAGATAGTCCACAATATTTTTTTGCAACTTGGTAATTTTTATACGGATCCCAATTTTCATAAAAACTATAGTGAGTAATTTCTAAATTAAGATTTTTAGTCTCTTTTTTTGAGGGAAATTTAAACCAGAACAGTTGATCGTCACGTAATTTTGATAACTTTAGAATTTTATCATGACCGCCCTCTAGATATGCAGATTTCATATAGTCTATACCATAAACTCCATTATTTATATTTTTTGCATCCCCACCATACTCTACTTCACCATCTTCAGAATAGAAAACTAATGAAATATTAAATTGAACAGCTACTCTTAAAACAGCAGTATGAATCGAGACCAACCAACCGTAGTATGGAAAACCCATTTCAGTTAAACCTAGTTTGTTTAATTTTCGCATTGCCTCTTCATCTGGTGACACTAAAATATTATTATATCCACTTTGTATGAAATTATTTAAATTTTTAATTCCAGTTTCTGTTTCAGTATGAGGTCTAATTGTAACAGTCAGAGGATTAACATTATATTTATGTTTTAAGTTGTGTGAAACATAAGAACCATCTTTTCCACCACTGACTGCAACTATACAGTCGAAGGGGCCTCTTTTTGATTTGTGTTTTTTTAGAAGTTTAATTAATTTTTTTTCTCTTAAACTCCAGTCTAATTTTTTCTTTCTTTCTGACCACTGACATGCTGAGCAATATCCTCGTTTATCAAAGGTGATTCTAGGTCTTGTAGACATCGCGACACAGTTTTTACACCAAAAAACTTTTTTCATTTAAATTCCACTTTAATACCAATTTTTGTAACAAAACAAATCATTTTAAATTCATTGACTAAATCGATTTAATTGTCGGCGTAATAAATCTATAGTTGAAACCTTTTTGTTAAAAGTAACTAAATAATTTTTTTGTTTACCTAGCTTACTAAAATACTTTTTTCTACTTAAAAATAACACTTTCGATAAACGTTTTTCAAAACTATTATAATTACAGTTATTTATTGAGCAAATTTTCTTTATTGGAAAATTTAGGACTTTTATATAAGTAAGATTGCAAGCCAAAACTTTATTTCCAACTGCTAGATTTTCAGACAACATAGTAGAAATTGTTGAAACTGTAACTTCGCTTCTAAACATGGCTAAATAAGAATTATAATTATTCAAATATTTTTTATGCAAACTTTTTATCAAAAATTTGTATTCATCTTTAGTCAACCTTTTTTTATAAAAATTTATTTCTTTTATAAACGCTTTATCAAACTTTTTATTTTTAGTGATAAATATAAGTTTTTTTTTATTTTTTATACAAAAGTTAATTGTGTATTTAACAACCTGAGCCAACCCATTTTTTAAATTTTTAAATTCTAAAATATTATTTTTTGTTTCATTTAAAAAATGCGCATTGTAGGTTGTATCTGAAATCAAGCATACGTCGTAGAATTTTTTGTCAAAATTAATATTTTTACTTTTAAAATAGTAGATGGCATTAGATAATCTTAAAGAACCAACTTTTAAAATTTTTCCTACTTTTATTTTATATTTTTTGTAAAAATTAATTTCAAATTGTCCTAAACAAAAAAAATACGGGATAAAAAATTTTTTATTTAGATCATTTTTTATCAGTTTTTTTTTAAAACGAAAATGATTTTCTAATACATCAAGCCTAAAGGCATTTTGTATTGCAAAAAATTTAATTTTTTTATTTAAAATTTTAGCTAAATCTGAGAATTTATAAGAGTTGTCTGAAAATGTTATAACTATTTTTGGCTTTATTGTTTCAAGAAGTGAAATAAAATAAGTTGTTGCTAAATTAGTATTAAAATTTTTAATAAAAAGAAAAATTAGCCTAGGTGATAAATAGATCTTTTTTATATGGTGTGGCCTGTTTGCCATTAAAAAAAACTTCTTATTTTGAAGCACATTTACAAATTCGCTAGATCCTGCTTGATCAAATAAAACAATATTTTTTTGTTGTGGCTTTTTAAAAACTATTTTTGATTTTAAAAAAAATTTAATTAATAAAAAAAATTTTCTCAACATTTTAAAATTTATTAATTTTTTCTTCTTAAAAGGTTTGCATATTTTAAGTCTTCTGGATAGTTAATATCGAACCCTTCATGATTGATTGTATAAAATGGGATTATTTTTTTACCAGTGATAGTTTTATATAGATCTAAAACATCCACTTTTGAAATTTCAAGACTAGCATTTTGAATTAGTATTTTAGGTAAACTTTTAAATTGAAGATTGTGTAGTGGTTGTTTAAGGTTTTTCTTTTTAATAAATGGTTCAATAAATGAACCTTTTGCTCTCCACATTTTTCCTGGGTGTTGCTTACAAACTTCTACCGCTCTCAAAGAGTCTGCGTCCTTTGCTTTCTTAAACTGTTTCCAGGCTCTAATAACTGTTTTATAATTTCTAAAAGGGTTAGTAGGTCTTAAAATTATAAAATGTGTAAATTTTAATCCTTTTTTTCTTTTAAGTTTGTCAATTGTATATTTAATCCATTCAAAATCTGAAGACTCTGAGGTGGAGATACTTTTTGGTCGTAAAAATGGAATTTTTGCTCCATATTTTTTTGAAATTAAAGCATACTTCTTTGAATCAGTTGAAACAACAATTGTAGAAAATAACTTACTTTTTTTGGCAGCAATAATAGAATGAGCGATCAAGGGTAAATTGAATAATTTACAAATATTTTTATCCTTAATTCTTTGTGAACCTGATCTAGCAGGTATTAGCGCTATTAGTTTATATTTTTTTTTTTTCAACCTATTTAATTTTTACGTCTTGTTTTTTTGTTGAAGGCAAACCATGTCGAATTTTAAGTCCATATTTATTTTCAACTCTTACTCGGTCATTAAAATGCGGACTTGAGGCCTCTAAAATTTTACAATTAGATATGGCAATTTCCTGGTGAACTAAACCTGGTGGAAAATGAAAAGAGCTGCCTTTGCTTAATATTTTTTGTTTCAGAACCCCTGAACCATCATCATATTTAACTTTAAGTTTTCCTTCAATTAAATAACCACATTCATTTTTTTTATGGTGATATTGCAGACCACCCCTTTTGCCTTTTTTAATTAAAAGTAATTTTAATGATAAAAGCTTTGGTATTAAAACTAATAGATCTTCTTTTCCCCAGTCACGTTTACCTATAGATCTTACTTTTGGAAAAATGTTTTTAAATTTTTTTTTGGGCATAATATTATTTTACATTTTTTAACAAAAAAGGTTGCTCTTTTTTAATATTCTTTCTCAATTTTTTTCCAATTAGTCTTTTAAATTCAAATGGCTCTAAACCTCCTCCAGGTGACTTAAAATCTAAATCTTTATAAGTTATCTTGGACCCTGCAATTAAATTTTTGCTCGCTACTATGGATTTTTTCATTTTGTACAAAGGTTTTTTTTCACTTTTCAAAAGTCTCTTTTCGTCATTACCCATCAATAGTTCTACTCTTTTTAAATTTCTTATAAATTTCTCTAAACCTTGTGGCTCAAGTGAAAAGGAATGATCTGTTCCTTTGTTAGCTCTGTTAAGTGTAAAGTGTTTTTCAAAAACTCTAGCTCCAAGCATATAGGCTACGACACCTGCATCTATGCCATTTTCGTGATCAGACAAACCTATTGTTATATTTTTATATTTTTTTTTAATTTACTTATTATTGATAAATTCATATCGGTTATTTCTGCTGGGTAGGATGCTGTACAGTGAAGTACTGCTATTTTGTTATTAAATTTTTTTATATTTTGTACAGCTCTATCTATATCCTTGAATGTTCCTCCTCCAGTGCTTAGGATCACTGGTTTTCCAGTTTTAGCAATTTCGATTTGTAAAGGTGTATTTGTTAAATCAGCAGAAGCTATTTTATAGAGCGGCATATTTAATTTTTTTAAAAATTTAATACTTTTAAAGTCAAATGGTGTAGCAAAAAGATTTATTCCGATTTTTTTTGAAAATTTTATCAATTTCGAATATTCTTTTTTTCCAAACTCTAAAAAATCTCTATGCTCACCGTACGTTTTTCCGTAACTATTTGGGTTTTCATAAGGAGAGTCATAAAATGCCTTTGTATAAAGTGATTTGTTATCTCTTTTTTGTAATTTTACTGCATCAGCTCCAGATTTTTTAGCAGCCTCAATTAGTTTGAAAGCTTCTTTTATGCTGCCCATATGATTATGACCAATTTCTGCAATTACAAATATATTTTTTTTATTTAAAAGCATTCAAAAAGTTTTCAGTATTTATTAATTTCCATTCCATATCTCTTAAAAAATTTTTTTTGTCATAATATGATTTTTTATATTTATATAGTTTTTTTTGGTTAATACCAATCATATCCCGTGTTAATGGATACATATCGTTTTTATATTTTAAACTATTCGGAAATCCTGAAAAACCAGCTTTTTTAAAGATTAACTTTTTATCAAAGTACTTAGAAAAAATTTTTTTCAAAATTTTTTTTTGTCCCATAATGATATTTTCTCTGTTCAAGTTTAATTTATAATGTAAAGGAAGGTTTAAAATTATTTTTATTATTCTTTTTGAAATAAAAATATTTCTTGGTTCTACAGAGTTATTACAACTAATCAAATCATTAGATCTATTTGCAACATTAATAGATTGTACAAAATAGTCCATAAAAAGAGAGCTTTGAATGTTTCTTTCTTTTTTATCTTTAATAAAGCCATATCTATTTAAAGTTTTTTTCCAAAATTTAATTAAATTATTTTGATATTTGTCTTTTGTATTTTCCTCGATGAAAGTCGAAGAATAAGGAGATTGATTTATTTTATAATTATAATCCCCTTTAAAAACTATGTTATAGATCTGCTGTCCGCCAAAAAGTTCGTCACATCCATCAGCAGAAAAAAAAACTTTACAATTTTCATTTTTAAAATAATTAGAGATTTTAAGTCTTGCCGGTAAGTCATGTGTAAATAGAGGGCTGGAAACAATTTTATAACATTTCTTTGCTAGTGAAATGTATTCTTTTTGATAAAGTTTTATTTTTTTTATTTTTTTTTTAAAATATGCATTAAAATTCTCTATTTCTCTCATTATGTGGTCTTTTGATCCGTGATCAATTGTAAAATATTTATTAGGAGTTTTGTATTTTGAAATTATAGCAGATTGTAAACTAGAATCGATACCTCCTGACACAATACATCCAAATTTAGTTTCAGGAATCATTAATTTAGCCTCTTCATTTAAATGGTAGTCGAGATATTCGATTGCCTCCTCTTCGCTAAACTTTTTAAATCGATTATATTTTTTTTCTTCAATCCAATTTAAGGGATCTTCATAAGTCTTTGTTGAGAGTTTTTTTTTATTCAAACAATATTCTGAAATAGTGCCTGGAGAAAATGTTATGACATCTTTGATTGAGTTTTGACCTAAAGGCATATAATGTCTTGTTTTAAAATAATTTTTTATAACTTCTTTATCAATTGAATAATTATTTAAAAATTTTAAAATTGCATTAATTGTTGAGGAAGCAATAAAAAAATTTTCATTGTTAAAGTAGTATAAATTTTTTTCTCCTTGAACATCATTATTTAAAATAAGCTTGTTGTGATATCTATCAAATATTGCATAAGCAAACATTCCATTGACAAGACTCGGGATTTTTTGATTATTAAGAACATCATATAAATTTACTAGAACTTGAGTGTCGTTAAGATCTTCGTGATTTTTTATATTTTTTAAATATTTTTTAGAGAGAAATTGATAATTATAAATTTCTCCATTAAATGAAATAAAATACCTGCTGCTTTGTGATTTTTGTATCTCTCTATTATTTTTCGTTTTACCAGTAATTGATAATATAGTGTTTAAAATAAAGAGAGTTCCGTTGTTATAAAAGTTATATTTTAAATAATCCGGACCTCTATTATATAACTCTTTTGATGCTCCAAGACACTTTGAGATTGAGAGTTTTTCTCCCTTTTTTGAATGCACTACAAAAATACCACACATAATTTTAGGGTTATTTATACCGTTCAATTATTGAACAGTAAAGGTATTTTTGTAGATTACAATATACTTTATTTAACTATACGAAATGTTGAAAATTTTTTTCAGTGCATAAATCAAGCCAATTGAGCTATTAGTACCGGTCAGCTGCACGCGTTGCCGCGCTTCCACA
>MDSV01169848.1_pt1 | contig 15598 bp, 13 predicted proteins | sample 810851 | NCBI WGS metagenome assembly MDSV01 (sample SAMN05326640, study PRJNA326480) | marine metagenome | isolation source: seawater | place: Atlantic Ocean: North East | collected 2012
AAGATTGGCAGATTCTATTAGCAAAAGAATTTAGAAAAAACTATTTTATCAAATTACATCTTTTTATTATAAAAGAAAATAAAAAATATAATGTTTACCCAGAGTATAAAGATATATTTAATGCGTTTAAACTATGTTCATTTAAAAAACTAAAAGTTGTAATTATTGGACAAGATCCATATCATAAAGTAGGCCAGGCACACGGCCTTGCATTTTCTGTTAAAACAAAAAATCAACACCCTCCCTCTCTAAAAAATATATTAACAGAATTAAAAAATGATATTAATATTAACAACATAAAGAATGGAGATCTATCTAATTGGGCTAAACAAGGAGTGTTGCTTCTAAACTCATTGCTTACAGTAAGAGAAAATGAGCCTACATCACATCAAAATATAGGTTGGGAAAAATTTACCAATCATGTAATACAATTAATATCTGATCATAAAAATAATATTGTGTTTTTACTTTGGGGAAAGCATGCTGCTGAGAAAATAAGATACATAGATAAAGTAAAACATCATATATTAATATCTAGTCATCCTTCACCATTATCTGCATATAGAGGTTTTTTTGGGTCAAATCATTTTTCAAGAACTAATAATTTTTTAATTGAAAAAAATATCAAGCCTATTAATTGGAATTTATGAAATATATTACTTCAATTTTAATATTAATTTGTTTCATTCAGCATGATAATAGTCAAATACTTGATGAGATTATATCATATAATAATAAAATAGTACTGGAACATTATAAAGAAAAAGCACTAAATAGCATACTATATATTTCTGTAAAAAGACAAAAAATGTATCATATAGATAAAAATAAAATTATCCAAACATACATTATTTCAACATCAAAATATGGTATTGGAAATAAGGAAGGAAGTAATATGACTCCATTAGGCTATCATGTAATTAAAGAAAAATATGGAGAAAATACACCTGTTTTTGGTAAAATGAAAGGAAGAGTTTTTACAGGAGAGATAGCCACGATTTATACAGATGAAACTAAAAGCAAAACTGATGATATTACAAGTAGATTATTATGGTTAGATGGTCTAGAGCCCGGTAAAAATAAAGGTGATGGAATAGACTCATTTAAAAGATACATCTATATTCATGGAACTTCTGAAGAGGGGCTTTTAGGTTCACCAGCCTCAAATGGGTGTATTAGAATGAAAAATAAAGAAGTAATTGAGTTGTATAAGAAAGTAAAAATAGGTACTTTGGTACTAATTTTATAAATATTTAAAACCCATGATTGAATCTATAATTTTTAGTTTATCAGGAGCTTTACTAGTAGGTCTGATAATATCGTATTCATTAAAATTAAATAAAAAGAATGATGCTACGGAAAATGAAGAAAGAATAAAATTATTAGAAAAAGAAAACTACTTAAAAGAAGAAACAATAAAAAACATCAACTCTAAAAAAAATATTTTAGAAGCAAAAATAGAAGTATTTGAGCAAATTAAAATTGAAAAAACACAAATTGAAGAAAGGTTAAAATTAGTTGAAATTGAAAGAAATAATCTAAAAAATGATAATACCAGGTTAACCAAAGAAGAAGAAAATAGAAATGAAACTCTTAGAAAATCTATTGCTTCAACTAATATCTTGCAAGAAAATCTAAGAAATGAAATTGCTCGAGTTAATGACGAAAGAGTAAAAAAAGAGCAAGAGAAATTAGAGAGCATGAAGTTAAATTGGTCCAATCACGAAAAAGATATTCAAAATCATATTCGTTTAATCTGTAAAAATCATGTAATTAATTACATAGGTCAAGAAGATTTTCCTTATCCAAGAAATAAACCAGACAACTCAATTAAAATTATGGATCAACTAATTGTATTTGATGCAAAAAGTCCAGCTAATGAAAATTTGAGCAATTTTCCAAAATACATAAAAGACCAAACTGAAAACTTAAAAAAATATGCTAAACATGAAGATGTAAAAAAAGATCTTTTTCTGGTAATCCCATCAAACACACTATCTGTGATAAATCAATTCACCTACAATATTGGTGATTATAACGTCAATGTAATTACAAAAGATGCTTTAGAGCCAATTATTTTAAGTCTAAAAAAAATTGAAGAGTATGAATTTGCAGATAAATTAAGTCCAGAAGAAAGAGATAATATCTGTAGAATAATTGGAAAATTTGCTCATACCGCAAAAAGAAGAATACAAATAGATCAATTCTTTGCAAAAGAATTTCTAGAAACATTAAGTAAAACTGGAACACTATTAACCAGAGAAATATTAGAAGATGTAATAAAATTTGAAAATGCTGAGAAGCTAAATCCGCCAACAGAAAGGAGAAAAAAACAAATTCTCACTAAAGATCTCAAAGAACAATCAGAAAAAATATCAAAAGAAATAGAAATAAGAGACATACCTGAAATTAAAGCTAATATTACATTTAAGAATAAAAACCAAGAAAATGAATAATACTGATGTCTTTTTTATTTACGGAATAAGATCAATTATTGAAGCAATAAATTCTGGCAAAACAATTGACAAACTTTTTATTCAAAAAGGTTTACATAATGAGCTTTTTGCTGAACTATGGAAATTAGTTAGATTGAATAGAATTAACTATAAGCATGTGCCACTTGAAAAAATCAATAGAATGTGCAGAAAAAATCATCAAGGTGTTATAGCATATATATCTCCTATAAATTTTTATAATATTGAAGATATAATTCCTCAATTATATGAGGAAGGAAAAAATCCATTAATTCTTATACTAGACAGAATCACTGATGTGAGAAACTTTGGAGCAATTTGTAGAACTGCACACTGTACTGGAGTAGATGCTATTTTAATACCTGAACAAAATTTTGCAGCTATTAATGCGGATGCTGTAAAAACTTCAGCTGGAGCACTGCATGAAATAAAAATATGTAGGACTTGGAACCTAAAAAAAAGTATCTATTTCTTAAAAGAAAGTGGCATTCAGATAATAGCATGTACAGAAAAGAGCAAAAATGAAATTAATAATATTGGTTATTTAGTTCCAACAGCTGTTATTATGGGTTCAGAATATGATGGTATATCACCAGAATTTTTAAAAATATGTGACAAAAAAGTTAATATACCTATCAATAGTAATATAGCTTCGCTAAATGTATCAGTAGCAACTGGAATTATGCTTTATGAAATATTGCAACAAAGAAATAATAAATGAGTTGGTTTATTGAATGGTTTAATTCTCCATACTATCACATATTATATAAAAATCGAGACTTTAATGAGGCTGAAGTATTTATAAACAACCTTATTAAATATTTAAATATAGATAAAAATAATAGTGTGATAGATATTGCATGTGGAAAAGGAAGACATGCAGTACATTTAAATAAATTAGGATTTAATGTTACTGGTATTGATATTTCTAATAATAGTATTTTCGAAGCAAAAAAACATGAAAACAATAAATTAAAATTTTATATTCATGATATTAGAAAAGTTTTTTTACCAAATAATTTTAACCTAGCTGTTAATTTGTTTACATCTTTTGGCTATTTCAATTCTGAAAAAGAAGATCAAGCAGTAATAAATTCAATGGCTAAAAATCTGAAAAAAGATGGGATTCTAGTTATTGATTTTATGAATGTTAAAAAAGCAATCCAAAATCTAGTATTATATGAAGAGAAGACAATTGAAAATATTACTTTTTACTTACGTAGAAAATATATAAGCAATTTCATAACTAAAGATATTTCTTTTAAACACTTGAATAAAGAATATACATTTCAAGAGAAAGTAAAAGCAATTGATTTAGATAATTTTTCTAAACTAATTAAAAATGCAGGCCTAGAGATTATTAATATTTTTGGGAGCTATACACTAAAAGATTTTAACATAAAAAAATCGGATAGACTAATATTAATTTGCAGAAAATAAATACATTTAAAATAACATGTCAAATTGTTTTGTAATAACTGGTGGGCCTGGAACAGGAAAAACAACAATTATTAATTATTTAATTAAACAAAATTATAATTGTATTCCTGAATTTTCCAGAAAATTAATTTCAGAACAACTGAAAATTAACGGAAATATTCTACCATGGAAAAATATAAGGAAATTCTCAGAGATTGTTGCTAAAGAAAGAAAAAAACAAATTCAAGAAATAAATTCTAAAGAAATATATTTTTTTGATAGAGGTGTATTAGATGTTTATGCTTATATGAAATTACAAAATCTCAACACAACATTTCTTGAAAAAAAAGTTGGAGAAATTACTTACAATAAAAAAATATTTATCACTCCTATATGGGAAAAAATATTCAACAGTGATAATGAAAGAAAAGAAAATATTGAAACAGCCAAAAAGATTGAAAATTCAATAATAAATACATATAATAATTATGGATACCAAATTGTAAAAGTACCTTTCGGAAATGTTAAAAAAAGAGTTGAATTTATTATATCAGAAATAGAATAATTTATAATATTTCTTTTTAGTTTTGCAGAATTAACAATTAAATACATATCAAATGTCATCAATCGTAGGAAAAAAAGCTCCACTATTTAAAGCACAAGCAGTAATAAATGGACAAGATTTTATAAAAGAATATTCATTAGAACAATTTATAGGCAAAAAACCTGTAATATTATTATTCTATCCAAAAGATTTTACTTTCGTATGTCCAACCGAATTATTTGCTTTTCAAAATAAACTTGAAGAATTTAAATCTAGGGACTGTGAATTAGTAGCTTGCTCTACTGATACAGAACAATCACATTGGGGATGGTTACAAATGCCTAAATCAGAAGGTGGAATAAAAGGAATTACTTATCCTATAATTGCAGATACTGATAAAACTATTTCCGCAAATTTTGGCGTATTATTTGGCGAATATGAATTAGATGAGCATGATAATATGTGTGCTACTGGACCTATGATTGCATTAAGAGGATTGTTCTTAATCGACAAACATGGAGTAGTACAACATCAACTTGTCAATAATTTCCCACTTGGAAGAAATGTTGACGAAGCTTTAAGAATGATAGATGCGCTACAACATTTTGAAGAAAATGGAGAAGTTTGTCCTGCTAACTGGAGTAAGGGTAAAGAAGCAATTAAAGAAAGTCATAGTTCAGTTGCTAATTATTTAGCAAAACACTAGAAATTTATAGTTCAAAATCTGAAAAATTTAGTTGATTTATTTTTTAATAAGTACTGTTGCGTATGCTGAGACACCCTCTTCTCTACCAACAAATCCTAGTTTCTCTGTTGTAGTTGCTTTAATTGAAATTAAATCAATATCTATTTGCATACAATCAGCAAGAACTTTTTTCATCTCAGGAATATATGACATAATCTTTGGTCTTTGAAGACATATTGTAGAATCAATATTTCCTATAAAATACCCCTTCTGATGAATAATTTTTATACACTCTATTAGTAAAATTTTACTGTCTATATCTTTATAATTAATATCTGTATCTGGGAAATTATTTCCTATATCTCCTGAATTAGCTGCCCCTAAAATAGCATCACAAATCGCGTGAATTAAAACATCTGCATCAGAATGTCCTAAGCTACCTTTTTCATGTGGAATTTTGATTCCTCCTAAATCAAAGTCAAGACCTTCTTTTAATTGATGAACATCAAAACCAAATCCAATTCTAAAATCCATTATCCTTCTTGTTGAAATGCTCCGAAATCAAAAACTAATGTAAATCGCATAGTATTTGCAAGAGGATTATTACCATTTATAGCTCTGCTAGCATTGACTAAATATGAGAAATCAAGAGCAAAAACATTGTATTTAACACCTGAACCAAAAGTAAAATATTTTCTACCTCCTTTTGTATCATGTTCATTAAAATATCCTGCTCGAACAGCAAATTGATCTGCATACCAATATTCTGTACCAAAAGAAAAATTTATTTCTCTAAATTCCTCTTTAGCTCCACCAGGTGCGTCTCCAAAAGACTGAAACATACCAGTCACTACTGCAACATTTGGGTCTTTTCCTGCTACTAAATTATTATTACTATCATATTCTGGTGGAGTTGGCACTAACAGTTTATTAATATCAAATGCTATAGATAATTTATTATAATCATCAAAATCTGTCCCCATTGAAGTTCCAATTCTTAGATTAATTGGTATAAAATCATCGTCATCTGTATTAGTATATGCAATCTTGCTTCCAATATTAGAAATATTTGCGCCAACAGCTAAATCAATATCTTGTTTTGAAATACGTATTGATTGCTGATAATAGCCAGCAACATCTGCAGCATATGAAGTCCCTGCGGAAGCTTTTTGTCCTTGAACAATTTGTCCTTGAGCTAAATTTGAAAATATATATCTACCAGAAATAGCTAGCGAAAAATCTCTAGATAATTTACGTGAATATGCTGTTGCTAAAGCTAACTCATGTGGATTTCCTTGACCTACAACATCACCAGCTTGATTAGTAAAAACAATATTTCCTAGTGAAAAATAACGCAGCTCTGCTCCTATTGATTCATTTTTATTAAACTTTTTATAACCTGTCAAATATGACAGATTTATATCTGGAACTAAAGCTCTTAACCAAGGAACATATGATACTGCAAATCCAACCTCATCTTCTATAAAAGCAAATTTTGCAGGATTCCAGTGCAATGAATTTGCATCAGGTGATGTTGCGACTCCAACATCACCCATAGCACCAGACCTAGAATCAGGAGATATCATCAAAAATGGAACAGCAGTTGTAATTGTATTTAATTTATCCCCTCCAGACAATTCATTTATATTTAAGTCATCTTGAGAGTATAGATTATAATTACACATTAAATATAATAATGAAAAAATAGCTAATCTCAATTTGGTTTTATTTTCTATCATAATTTATGCAAATGTAATTAAATGTTCCCTCTAATAACGTTATTAGTTTGGTAATAGTATAACTCTTGTTGATTTTGTTATGGCATCACCATCTTCAGTATTAACAATTAACTTTGCTATATACATTCCGGCTCTCATTCGATAACCATAAATATCTTCTCCATTCCATATAATTGGACCAACTCTATATGCTGGAATAGAATAATTCTGATTTATTGTTTTAACTAAATTACCAGTTATTGAATATATCTCTATACTTACATTCATCTTTTGTGGTGTTTTATTATGCCAAAAATAAAATTCAGTAGAAGAAGAAAATGGATTGGGGAAACATAAATAATCAGTAACTAAAATATTTGCTTTATCTGTAACTAAGAAATTAATAGTTGCTTCAGAAGAGTTATTAAAAACGTCCCACAACTTTAATGTAAGTGTATGCTCTCCTATGTCTAAATCATATAATGGAAAATTTATAGTTCCTCTTGAATATTCATCTTTATTTGATTCATAAAAATCGTTTAATATATATGGATTTGCAAAATTTCCGTCTATTACAGCAGTAATATCATGACCTATCCCATTTCCAACTGTATTAATTCCACTCAAATCATATATATCTGCAATTAAAACAGGATCCTGATTTGTCATTCCTCCATCAACAAAACTTCTATCATTCATGTATAATGCTATTTCAGGTCCATCATAATCATAATTTATATCTTCTGCTGTTCCTCCAATTATAAAATTTTCTTCTGAGCCATTTGCATCAATGGGTTGACTGTCATCAGAAACAGCATAATAACTAATTTTACCTGGAGCATAACTATATGTAATATCTTTTGGAACAATAAATGAAAAAGCAAAGTTTCCATTGCTAACTGTAGCAGCTCCTTTGTACAAAACATTATTTTGTTCTAAATACGCAATCGATTCTGGGCAATCATCATCAGTCAAAGTATTTCTAGATATTTCTTTATCATATACTATTGGAAATATAGTGCCATTGAATTGGTCCATGATAGTTCCGTTATTCTTAATAACACCTTCAATAGTAACTTGAGATAAAGCTTTTAATGTATCATTTATTGACGTTGTTTGAATTTGATACTCAGGATAATTCAAGTGCAATGCTGGATCTCCTAAAAGAGTAAAATTACGGTTATTTGCACCTGTCCCACTTAATCTTTTTGTTTGTTTATATATATCTCCTAGTCTAGGATTTTCTCCATTGATTTTATTAAAAACAATATCTGTAAAATTAGAATTTAAATTAAAATTAGCATTAGAAAATACTAATCTAGTAGTGCTAAGTAAAGCAATGGCACCTCCCCTATCATTCATAAGAAGATACTCGCCAGCTGATTTATTTTCAGGATCATCAAAATATGAAAACTTACATGTTGCGGTCATAAATAAAGGAAGTTTATTACTATTATCCCAGCTCTTTATTTGTTCAATTTCTAATATTCTTTCTTGTGCCCAACCCAAAATACTTCCATGGCCAGTATAATTAACCAATAAAGTTCCCTTTTTAATATCATTATTTATTGCATGTTGGGTATCTTCACTTCTTGGACCTCCTGGTGTAGATTCTTGTTTATATGATGCTAAATATATTTTTTTAATATTAATCTCAGGATAATTATTTTCAACAATATTAGACAAATAGTCAGCATCCTTTAAAAAAATTGGATTTGATATACCTGCTGAACTTGGATCACAATCGTCAGCTATAAATGTAACGTTATTTCTCCATGGACCATATGATAATGAAGAATAATAATTTTCAATTTTATCAACTAAAATATTAGCTTCTGAAATATTTGTTGCAGGCAATCTTCCTATTCCTATATCAACTAAGTCATTTGTAAATAACCCTTCATTATCATCAAGAAGACCAAAATAATCGTCTGTTACATATGTTATAGTAGGATGGGTTGAATTTTCTGACTGATATGTTGGGATAAAATTTGTATTATTATTAATTCTATCTTTTGGATCATAAGAACCATCACCAAATAAGAGCAAATACTTCAATTTCGAATTTACTTTATTGTATTGATACCTCACAAAATCTCTTATAGCTGTAACATCCTGCATTCCTGATGAAAATTCATTATAAATTTGTGATGGTGTAACAATAAGAGATTTTAATCCGCTTGTACTTAAATGAAAATTTGATAAACGATTTGCAGTAGTCAAAAAATCGGGGTGTGAAACTATAATATACTCAATATCACTAGAGATAGCATGTAAGTTTTGATTTATTACTTTATTATGCATTTCTGGTATTAAATATGAATTACTATTAAAAACAATATACTCATAAAACTCATTAATAGAATCATTAAAAGACAATTTATTTAAATTGTTATCTGTTAATAATTTTAATACTTGTGTTGGTTTTGTAACATCCCAAACTTGCAAACCAGCTGCTCCTTGTATTTGGTAATTAGCAACTTCATTTGATTTATTTTTAGGAGATCTAAATATCATTGAATTACCATTCATTTTTAAATCTCTTGAAGTATTGATCTCTATGTAATCTAGCCATGCAACTGCTCCATTATCATTTGATATAAACTCTAATTCTAAATTAATATTTGAACTGTTAGTTGTAAATTGTTTTATCTCAGACTTTATAATTGCATAATCAGTAGCATAATTTTGTGAAATATTTGATATTAAAAAACTACTTAAATTTGTATTATCTAGATTTATATTAAAATTAGAAGGGACCAGCGATCTAGCTGCAACCTCAATTTTAAGAGTACTTTGAACTCCTTGACTTAAATTCGGAAAATTAAAATCTATATTTAAGGTTTGATTATTAAAGCGTTCTCCGAACCATTTATTTCCAGATTGTATTAAATTTTCCAATTCATATTCATGTGACATAAAATCTGGAAAAGTTGATATATTTAGTGAAGGATTTATACATTCAGGTTTTTGTTGAATTATTTTAAAATCTTGTTGTTCTAGATTATAATTTAAAAAATAATATACAACATCTGAAAACAAATGTTTCTCTAATGAAAAAATTTGATTTATTGTATCATATATCCATTGATCTGGAGATTGACCATAAAATAAAATATAATCGGATGGGTCAAATAAACCATTGTTATTATTATCAAAATATTGAACAGAAATTTGAGTGAGATCTTGAAATCTAAAATCTGAATTTAACTTAGGTAACATACCATTTCCATTACCAAAAATAGATAAACCATAAATTTGTAAATTATTCATATTTATGCCCAACTCTTCTAAATTAGAATAATTTAATTGATATATTCCATTTTCTGTAGTTGAAATTTTATACCAATCTCCTTCAGACAAAACAGAGTTATACTGCGCATTAGCAGTAAAAAATACAATTAAAAAGGATAATAAAATACATTTTTTTATCATAGTTATGGCAAAACTAAAAATCTTAAACAGAAAACGGAAAAAAAATACAATTATTACATAATTTTAAGGGTAAGGAACTAGAAAACAAATAATTTGTTTATTTTTGTGAGATTGTAATTAAGAAAAAAGATTTATGATAAAGAAAACTTACAAGATATTTTTTGTGTTGTTTATATGTATTAGTTGCAGTATTGAATCTAGTGCGCAAGACCCTGCTTTTAGTCAGTTTTATGCAAATCCATTATATCTCAATCCAGCTTTTGCTGGTGCAACTCCAAAAGGTTGTCCAAGAGCAACATTAAATTATAGAGATCAATGGCCAGGAATTGGCAGAACATATGTAACAACCTCTGCATCATGGGATCAACAAGTTAATGCAATTGGTGGTGGCTTAGGAGTTTTAGTTGCACAAGACAGAGCTGGAGCTGGAAATTTAAATACCTCTCATGCTTCTGTTTTATATTCATATCATCTTGAAGTTAGCAGGACCTTTGCAGTAAATGCAGGTTTCGAAGCTTCATACAGGATGATAACATTAGATTGGGGAGACCTAAAATTTGGTGATATGATAGATCCACAATATGGATTTATATACCCAACAAATGAAGATATTAATAATAACCCTACTACTGTTAGTTTTCCTGACTTTTCTTTTGGAATGTTAGGGTATTCTAAAAACTTTTTTGCTGGATTTTCAGCACACCACTTAACTCAGCCTAATCAAGGGTTTATAAGTGAAAGTGAATTGCCTACAAAATTAACTGCGCACATTGGTGGTAATTTTTCATTAAACAAATTTAGTCGTAATGTAACAACTATTTCTCCTAATTTTCTTTATCAAAGACAAAAAGATTTTCAGCAATTTAATTACGGAGTATATGTAAATAAAGGGCCTATGGTAGGAGGATTATGGGCAAGAAATAGTGCCAAAAATTTTGATTCTTTTATCTTAATGTTTGGAATTATACAAGAAACTTTTAAATTTGGCTACAGCTATGATATTACTGTAAGTAATCTTAAAAATAGTAATACATTAGGGGCTCATGAAATTTCATTCACTCTATTTATGCCTTGTAAAACAAAAGTAAAATCGTACAACACAATAAGTTGTCCTCAATTTTAAAAATTATTAACTTTTAATTTAAAAATAATGAAAGCAAATAAATATATAATAATATTATTTTCCTCACTAATGCTATTCTCATGCTCTAAACGTGAAAAATCTTCGATTACTGGATGGGAATATAATAATTCTAAGAACGGAGGATATGAAGTAAATTCTACATATATTGAACAAATAACAGGACCAGGACTTATGTTTGTAGAAGGGGGTTCTTTCACTATGGGAAGAGTAGATGAAGATGTTATGTATGAATGGAATAATGTACCTAGAACAGTTACGGTGTCATCATTTTATATGGATGAAACCGAGGTAAGAAATGTAGATTATTTAGAATACTTATCTTGGATTAAAAGAATGTATGGGCAAACTTATCCGGAAGTTTATAATAAAGCTTTACCTGACACTTTAGTTTGGAGAGATAAACTTGGATATAATGAACCATATGTTGACCAATACCTAAGACATCCTGCATTTAAAAATTATCCAGTTGTTGGTGTTAGCTGGCAACAAGCAACTGATTTCTGTGTATGGAGAACTGATAGAGTAAATGAAAGAATTTTAATTAATGAAGGGATTTTAAAAGAAGACTTAGAGCAAATGGATGATAATGTCTTTACAACTGAAACATATTTATCCGGACAATATGAAGGAATAGTAAGAAAAAATTTAAAAAATATAACGCATGAAAACTATGGAAGTGGAGAGCAATATAGAAGAGTAAAAATGGAAGATGGTCTAATATTACCATCATATAGACTGCCAACAGAGGCAGAATGGGAGTTTGCAGCATTAGGTTTAGTAGGTAATACAAATGGATCAAATACTAATAATAGAAAAATATACCCATGGAACTCTTCATCTTTAAGAAATAGTGATCCAAAAAATCAAGGTGAAATAATGGCGAACTTTAAAAACAAAAGAGGTGATAATATGGGAGTTGCTGGAAATCTTAATGATAATGCAGATATTACAGCTCCTGTAAAATCTTATTGGCCAAATGACTATGGTATATATAATATGGCTGGCAATGTATCAGAATGGGTAATGGATGTTTATAGGCCTAAAATAGAACAAAATTCAACAACTGATCACAGGTCATTTAGAGGAAATGTATTTACAACATCAAAAGTTGAAGACGGCTTACCTTTAATCGACAGTTTAGGTAGGATAATGAAAGAAGATGTTAATTTAGAAGATAATGTTTATAGAAGAAATTACAAAAAATCCGATAATATTAATTATCTTGATGGTGATATAGAATCTCAAATGGGGATCGACTGGAATAGTTATCTTGATGAAAAAGCAGAAGCAGATACTGCTAAAATACAAATTGATAAATGGAATACAAATGTAGATAAGTATAAAGATAATACAAAAACAGGAAACAGCCATGAAATGTATGCTTATGGAGAATCATCTCTAATTACGGATAGAACAAGAGTATATAAAGGTGGTTCTTGGAAAGATAGAGCATATTGGTTAAATCCAGGAACACGTAGATATTTAGATCAAGATCAATCAACTGACGCTATTGGTTTCAGATGCGCAATGGACAGAATGGGGGCTCCTGTTTCTAATCTAAGAGAAAATGCCAGAAGAGGAGTAGATTATAGTAAAAAGAAAGTATATTAATTAGAAAATATTTTTTCAAAACCTCATCCATTGATGAGGTTTTTTATTAATACTAAATGAGGATTTCTGAATTATATTCTATTTTTAAGTTATATCCTAAAATTTGTACAAACAGTAGAGAAATAACTCCTAATTGTATTTTCTTTGCTATTCGTGGTCAAAGATTTAATGGAAATAAGTTTGCCGAAGATGCAATTAAAAAAGGAGCTGCTTATGCAGTTATTGATCAAAAAGCATACAAAAAAAATAAAAATACAATTCTTGTAGAAAATACATTAAACACATTACAAGATTTAGCTAAATATCATCGCGAAAAATTGAAAATACCTGTTTTAGGAATAACAGGCACAAATGGAAAAACAACTTCTAAAGAATTGATTAGTTGTGTTTTAAAGAGTGAAAAAACTATTTATTCAACAAAAGGAAATCTAAATAATCATATTGGAGTTCCATTAAGTATACTAGAAATTAATAAAAAACATGAAATTGCAATTATTGAAATGGGAGCAAATAAGCAAAAAGAAATAGATTTCTTATGCAAAATTGCTAAACCTACTCATGGAGTAATTACTAATATAGGATTAGCTCACTTAAAGGGGTTCAAAAATATCGATGGTGTTACTAAAACAAAAACAGAATTATATAAATATTTAAGAAAACATAATGGACATATTTTTGTAAATTATTACGATAAAAAACTAAATGTATTAGCAGAGGGCACTAAAAAAACAATTTACGGTGAAAAATATAAAATTTATGAAAACAATAATATGTTCATGAATTTAAAATATAAAAATACAATATACAAAAGTCAACTTGTCGGAAAATATCAAGCACATAATATATCACTTGCTATTACTATTGGAAAATACTTTAATATTCCAGAAATAAATATTCAATCTGCAATTTTAAATTATATACCTTCAAATAATAGATCTCAAGTAATAAAAACAAATCACAATACAATTATACTTGATGCATATAATGCAAACCCTTCAAGCATGAATGCTATGATAATGTCCTTCGCTGAACAAAAAATGGAAAATAAAATTTGTATACTTGGTGATATGCTAGAACTAGGTCAAGCATCAAAAGAAAAGCATGAACAAATTATAGCGCTAACTAATAAACTAAAAATACAATGTATTTTTGTAGGTAATGAATTCTATTCTATAAATAAAAGCAGCTATAAAAATGTAGAATTTTTAACTGAATATTTTAAAAAAAATCCATTAAAAAATCAAACAATTTTGATCAAAGGTTCTAGAGGAATTGCTTTAGAAAAAATCGTAAATTACTTATAATAAAAACAATTTAATTTTTGATTATATCTTTAATAAACTTAACTAAAATAAAATAAAAAATTGATAAGAAAAAAGAAAGAAGAATAATTAAAGTTATGTATAGTGCTTTTTTATTAACTTTTTGTAATGGCAATATAGGTCTATCTATAATATAAATTAAAGGAGTGTTTTGAAGCAGAGTAAGCTTTGATAATTCTAAATTCTTAACTATTTCAACATACATAGTATTTAGCACTTCAACTTTTCTAAATAATTGTAATTCATTCAGTCTTCCAGAAGCTTTTATTATTCTTGCATTAACATCTTTTATAGCAGCATACTTTTCTTCAGCAATCTCTAATTCATTAAAAACAGAATCTGCTCTTTCTTGTAAAAAATCCAAAGTAGAAACCGCTTGATTTGTATTGTGCTTAACATACTGATTAATAGTTTCATTAATTAATTCATCCACAAAAGCTTTAGTAAAAATTTGGTTTACTGAAGTATAGGATAAGGAAATTATATTTGAAAATTTACTAACCTCTATTATTAGTTCATCTTCATTTATAATATGTTTCCAAACAATATTACTTAAGCTATCTATTTTAAAAGTATTCTTTTCATCGGCAATAACTAAACGTGGGTTAAAATCATTAGTTAATGTATAATGGTCAATAAGTAAAGTTTTTTTATTATCAATGACATGTGTATTCATTAAAGAAGCTATAATAACACTTCTTGATTTTATTAGTTCTAAAACATTCTCCTGACTATAGGTGCTAGAAGCACCCATGAATTGACCTAAGTTAAAACCTAATTGACTAGATAATCCTCCTAAAGAACCTCCACCAAATGAAGAATTTGAATTTTCTTCAACAACAAAAGTCATAGTAGCTGTATAATTATCATCTTTTTGGAAAATTAAAATGTAGGAACTTATTAACGAAAACAATACAAAAATTAAAATCTTTTTGTATTTACTTAAAAGATAATTTTTATAATCTATTAAAATTACAAATAATTGTTTAACTGTTATTTCATCATTATAATTAGTCATGTCATTATTGTTCATTTGAAACTCTCTCAACAAGCAACCATAAAGTTAAAATTGCAGAAACTTTTAACATAGCATTTTCAATCTGACGATTCCAATCGATTTCATTACGTTTTTTAGAAGATTTTTGTTTATTTACAACCTTAATTGTTGCCCCTTTTTTAATTTTTGGTGAGATAGAAAATAGCCCGAAATTAGTTGACTTTTTAGTAATTCCATTAGCGTATATAA
>MDSV01027598.1_pt1 | contig 15597 bp, 14 predicted proteins | sample 810851 | NCBI WGS metagenome assembly MDSV01 (sample SAMN05326640, study PRJNA326480) | marine metagenome | isolation source: seawater | place: Atlantic Ocean: North East | collected 2012
CTATCGTTGAAGTTAATGATAAACCTATAATGTCATTATACAATGATGCTGGTAAATTTAATTACTTAGTAGCTTAATGAATAAAAAAAATAGTCCTGCGGCAGGACATAATAAAAAATCTTTTCTTAACAAACCTGTCGAACACATAGACATCACAAAATTTGACGCTAGAGATATTATTGAGTCCATGAGTAAAATGTCATTTACCTCAAGAGACACAGCAAATGCCTCAAAAATATTTAACGAAATGATAGAGGACAAATCATGCTCTATATTTTTAACTTTAGCTGGTTCTACTTCTGCTGGAGGTTGTATGAAATTATATTCCGATTTAGTTAAATACAACATGGTAGATGCTATTGTTGCCACAGGTGCCTCTATTGTAGATATGGATTTTTTTGAGGCTTTAGGTTTCAAACATTATCAAGGTTCACAATTTGAAAATGACACTAAGCTAAGAGAAAACTACGTTGATAGAATATATGATACTTATATTGATGAAGAAGAATTACAAGCCTGTGATCAAAAAATATGCGATATTGCAAACTCTTTGGAGCCTAAAACCTACACTTCTAGAGAATTTATATGTGAAATGGGTAAGTATCTAAAAAAAAATTCAAAAAAGAAAGATTCTTTAATCGAAATTGCTTACGATAACAACGTCCCAATCTTTTGTCCTGCATTCACAGACAGTTCAGCTGGTTTTGGATTGGTGATGCATCAGGAACAAAATCCCAAAAAACATCTTACAATAGACTCCATAAGAGAATTTAGAGAGTTAACCGAAATTAAACTTAGGTCAAAACAATCCGGTTTATTAATGGTTGGCGGTGGAGTTCCAAAGAATTTTATACAGGATACAGTCGTATGTGCAGAATTGCTAGGTAAGAAAGTTGATATGCACAAATACGCTATTCAAATAACTGTAGCCGATACTAGAGATGGTGCTTGTAGCAGTTCAACCTTAAAGGAAGCAAGTTCTTGGGGCAAAGTTGATATATCAAAAGAACAAATGGTATTTGCGGAGGCAACGAGTGTATTGCCTCTAATTGCTAGTGATGCTTTCCATAGGCAAAACTGGAAAAAGAGAGATAAAAGAGAATTTTCTAAAATTTTTAAATAGAATGAAATTTCTAAAACAAAAAGATGGTTTTTTAGGATATGACGCTAATACAAGAATCAAAAGCAAAGTTATTGTTATTCCTTTTGGGTTAGAAAAAACAGTTTCTTATGGACGTGGTACCAAAAGTGCACCAAGAGAGATAATCAAAGCTTCTCACCAAGTTGAATTGTTTGATGAAGAGTTAAACAAAGAAACTTATAAATACATAGGTATTAAGACTCTCAAACCATTTAAAATAAAAAATCAAATTAAATCTGCGTTAGTACAATTAGGTGATATAAATAAGAAGATTTTATCAGATAAATTATTTCCATTAGTATTGGGAGGTGAGCATTCTATAACGAGCGGTTCAATTAGACCTTTTGCAAAAAAGTTTAAAGAACTTTATATTCTACATTTTGATGCACATGCTGATTTGAGAGAACAGTATGATGGAGAAAAGTTTTCCCATGCTACTGCTATAAAGAGATGTTTAGATTTTAAAAATGTTAAAGTTGTGTCTTTCGGTATAAGAAATTTATCCAAAGAAGAGATGGTTTTTTATAAAAAAAATAAAAAAAAAATTAAAATTTTTTGGGCAAACAAAAAAAGTAAATGGAAAATATCTGAAATTCGTAAAATATTTAAAAATAAAAATGTATATATCACTTTTGATGTTGATGCCTTTGATGCCAGTTTAATGCCAGCTACAGGCACACCTGAACCTGGAGGTATTTTTTGGGATGACGTTATGCCTATCATTAAAAATGTATGCTCAGTTTCTAATATAGTTGGTGCAGATATAAATGAATTAGCGCCCATTAAGAATTTTAATTCTTGTAACTTTTTAACAGCTAAACTGGCTTATAAAATAATATCTTATGTATTTGAGTTTAAGAAGAAATACTCAGATCGTTAATTCTCCATTTAATTTGCACTTTTGCACCTTTGAGAACACTATTATTATCGAATGATATTACTGCTGATTTACGTTCCAGCAGAGTTTTGCCTAGAAAAGTTCCTAATCCTAATCCAGCGTTATTCCTTAAAAATTTTGATCTAGATTTTATATATGGCTCACCTAATGCCTCAATAATATCTTGAGGAAAACCCGGTCCATCATCCTCAATAACAACATAAAGATTTATATTATTACTGATTATTGAAATTAAAATTTTTTCGTTAGAAAATTTTATTGCATTACCTATAAAGTTTCTTAATCCATACACAATTTCTGGATTTTTCTTTATGTCTATTTTGTTTACATCTTTATCTGTATTTAGACTTATATTTTTTTCTGTTGATTCTTTAAAAGATTTAATTATCTCTTCTAATAAATTTTCAAAAGTCATTTCACTCAAAAACTCATCGCTTATGATTTTTTTTTGAGATATTTTCTTTAAAATCTCACTACATCTTTTGGTCTGACTAATTAATAAATCTATATCTTTTGTAAATTTTGAGTTATCTCCAACTTCTTTTCTTAATTCCCTAGAAACGACTGATATTGTAGCTAATGGTGTGCCAAGAGAATGGGCGGCGGCGGCGGCTTGTCCACCTAATGATTCTAACTCATATTCTTTAGCCAATATTTGTTGAAGTTTATTTAAAGCATCAGATCTTTTTTTTGTTTCCCCAGCAAATCTAATACCAAAATAGCTCAAAAATATTAAACCTATTATTAAAGAAATTAATATACCGGTAACATAATAGTTTGGAAATGAAAGCACATATTCCTCCATTCCCGGTAATGGCATATTAAAAAATGTTAATACAAATAATAAAAAAATTGTTGACGATCCAAGTATAATTGTGCTCCCCATACTTAAAAAAGTTGAAGAAACAATCGTTGGCACAATTAAAAGAATGGCAAAAGGATTAAATATCCCACCTGTTAAGAATAAGAGAATGCTTAATTGAAGAATATCGTACATTAAAAAAGAAGTAGAATATAAATCCTTAAGCAAAGTTGCCTTAACCCCAAACTGCAGATATATATTAGTAATAAGCCCTGCAAAAATAACAAGATGACATAACAGAACCGGAAAGTTTAAATCCAAATAAAAAAATACTAGATTCACAGAGAAAAGTTGACCGGACATTGCGATCCACCTTAAAAATACTAATGTTTTTTTATCTAAATTTAGGTTTTCTTCTAACCTGAAAATCGTAGCAAAATCCATATAAATTAAATATCTAAATTAGCTACATCTAAAGCATTACTGGTAATAAATTCTCTTCTGGGAGCAACCTCATCACCCATCAAAATACTTATAATTTTTTGGTCTTCTTTTGACTTTTCTTTAGTACCGTTAGAATATTGAACCTTGAGTAAATTTCTATTATCGGGGTTTAAAGTAGTTTGCCAGAGTTCTTCTGGATTCATTTCTCCCAAACCTTTAAATCTTTGAATTGAAATTTTTTGCTTTTCTTGTTCAATAATTTTACTGAGTTCTTTAGAATTAATTTTTCCTTTTTTTTCTTTAAAACTTGAGTTTTTAATTATAAAATTTTCTAAATCTTTTTCATCTTTCATGTAATGGCTTTTGTTACTTTTGGTTACTTTAAATAACGGTGGCTGAGCCAAATATAAATGTCCATTTTCAATTAATTGATTAAACGGATGATTGTTAAAAAAAGTTAAAAGTAGCGTTCTGATATGTGAGCCGTCTACATCAGCATCGGTCATTATTACGATTTTTTCATATCTTAAATTTTCGATATTGAAATCTTTTGATCCCGTTCCAAGAGCATTTATTAATGTTACTATTTCACTAGAGGACATCATTTTTGAAAGGGCTTTAGTTTGATTCTCAATAGTTTTACCGGCATTCCTGCCATTAGTATTTATGTAAGTATTTAGTATTTTGCCTCTCAAAGGCAACACAGCCTGAAACTCCCTGTTTCTTCCTTGTTTAGCTGAACCTCCAGCAGAGTCTCCCTCTACAATATAAAGTTCTGTCCCTTCTTTTTTAGAAATTTGACAATCGGCAAGTTTCCCAGGAAGGCCTGTTATTTCAAAATTTCCTTTTCTTCGAATATTGTCTCTAGCTTTTCTAGCAACATCGCGGGCTACAGCAGCTTGAGTAATTTTTTCTAAAACATTTCTTATTGTTGATGGATTTTGATCAAACCACATTGATATTTTATCATTAACTATACTTTCAACAATTAAACGTATTTCTGAAGAAACTAATTTATCTTTTGTTTGGGATGAAAACTTAGGATCAGGCATTTTGATAGATAAAACAACAGTCAATCCCTCTTTAATATCTTCACCTGTTAGAGATAACTTATTTTTTTTGTTATGTTCGTTAGAATATTTATTAATTACCCTTGTTAGTGCGCTCCTAAACCCTAATAAGTGGGTACCTCCATCTTTTTGGTGGATGTTGTTAGTAAAAGCTAATACTTCTTCTGAGTAACCTGCATTCCACTCCAGGGAACACTCTACGCTAACATCTTCTTTGCTTGAAGAGATATAAATCGGTTTTTTAAATATTGGTTTTTCATTCTTGTTAATTAAAATTGGTTTTTTTTGATTAATAAATTGGACAAACTCTAAGATGCCACCATCAAATTTATTTTCATATTTTTTTGTTTTTGAAGATGTTTTGTCTATTAAAGTTAAACTTATTCCCTTATTTAAAAATGCTAGTTCCCTCATTCTCTTTTGTAATACTGTAGAGCTGAATTTTATTGATGAAAAAATTTCTTTGGAAGGTAAAAATGTAATGTTTGTTCCTTTTTTAGAAGATTTACCTAATTTTTTTAGCGGCTTTAAAGATTTTCCGTTTTTAAACTCTATAAAATATTCTACTCCATCTCTGAATATTTTTAATTCAAGTTTTTCAGATAATGCGTTAACTACTGATACTCCAACACCGTGTAATCCACCTGAAACTTTATATGAATTGTGATCAAATTTACCGCCAGCATGTAATTGGGTCATAATTACCTCTGCTGCAGACATCCTTTCACCTTTATGTAGATCAACAGGTATTCCTCTACCATCATCTTCGACTGTGATAGTATTGTTTGGATTCATAGTAACTAAAATATTTTTACAATAACCACCCAAAGCTTCATCTATTGAGTTGTCTAATACCTCAAAGACCATGTGGTGCAAACCTGTCCCGTCATCGGTGTCACCGATATACATACCTGGTCTTTTTCTAACAGCGTCTAAACCTTTTAAAACTTTAATTGACGATGCGCTGTAGTCATTTTTCTGATTTGATTGAAGTTGTTTTGACATTTATAAATTTAAATTTCAATTTTATATCATTTTTTAATAACAAGATACAATCAGCCTTGAACTCAACCTTCTATAAGTATTAATTACCAACACTTTTAGATGATTTTTTGAAAAAAAAAGATAAAATCAGATCTTTTAAATTTTCATTGGCATTATGACGTAAAAACTGTTCTTATCTGAGTTATCAAACACCAAAACTGGCGATGTTGAATTTTTTAAACTAAAAATTAAATTTTTATCTTCAATCTCAGAAGCAATATCAATTAAATATTTAGAATTAAAACCAATAGCAAGATCTTCCCCGTCATATTTTGCTGCAACTACTTCATTTCCATCTCCTGAATTAGTACTATTTACAGATAACTTTAGTTTATCTCGACTTAATTCAAGCTTAACACCTTCTTTTCTATCTATTGACACAGAAGCAACTCTTTCTACTGAATTTATAAAATCAGAGGAAGACACAGTCAATGTTTTGGTATTCTCTTTTGGAACCACCTTTTGATAATCAGGAAATTTACCGTCAATCACTTTTGAAATTAAATTTATCTTTCCAAGTGTAAATTTAATCTTATTAGCGCTAACTTGGATAATCAATTTATCTTCAAGACTATCTAATAAAGAACATAATTGAAAAACAGTTTTTCTTGGTATTATAATTGAAGAAAAGCTTTTTATATTATTTACCATAATGCTACTAGAAGAAAGTCTATGACTATCAGTAGCAACACCTGTTAAAAATGTCATCTTATTTGACTCAGTAGCATGTAAATATATACCGTTCAAATAATGTCTAGTATCATCATTAGAAATAGATATTTTTGTTTTATTTAATAACGATAAAAACTTTTGTTTATCTATTTCTATTTTTTCAGACTCGAATTTATCTTCAAATGTAGGAAAATTACTTGAAGGCAAACATAATAAATTAAAATCAGAATTTTTTGTTTTTAAGCTTAGTTTATTTTCACTTTTTAACGAAAAGTTAATTTCGGTTCCCTGTGGAATTTTCCTTAAAATATCAAAAAGGACGTTAGCGGAGGTTGTGGTATTGCCTTCTTCAAGAACTTTTAAATCAGATATTTCATCATAAAAAACTATGTCTAAATCGGTTGCTACTATTTCTAATTTGCCGTTTTTTAAGTTAAGAAGTACGTTAGAGAGTATGGGAAGTGTGTTCTTTTTTTCTACTACTCCTTGAACAAAATTCAATGACTTAAGTAGTAGGTCTCTATTAATATCAAATTGCATCTATATTAATTCTCTAACAAAAGGCTTTTAATCTGAACAAGATTTTTTTTCATTTCTTCATCTTTTTCAGACAATTTTGTTATAGTTTTAACTGCATGTATAACTGTAGTGTGATCCCTATTAGCAAACCTTCTTCCTATTTCTGGTAAAGATCTCGTTGTTAATCTTTTGGCAAGGAACATTGCAATTTGTCTTGGACGTGCAAGCGGCCTTGATCTTCTTTGGGATAACATATCAGTTAAAGTAATGTTAAAATAGTTTGAAACTGTATTTTGTATTTTGTCTACCGTTACAACTTTAGCTTGATTAAAGACATCTTTTAGGATGTTTTTACAATCATTTATGTTTAGCACTCTTTTATGAAGACGACTAAACGCTATAACTCTGTTTAAAACACCAATTAATTCTCTAATATTTGTTTTAGCCTCTGAAGCAATAAAATTCATCACCTCTTCTGAAATATTTATATTTTCCTTAAATTGATTTTGAATATGGTTAATCCTATTGTTAATTATGTTTTTCTTTAGTTCTAAATCAGGAACATCGATATCAATGATCAATCCTCCTGAAAGTCTTGATTTTATTCTTTCTTGAACACGGTCAAGCTTCATCGGAGGTCTATCAGCAGAAATTATTATTTGGGAGCCTTTTTCTAATAGACTGTTAAATGTGTGAAAGAATTCCTCTTGTAAACTTTCTTTACCTCTAATGAATTGAATGTCATCGATTATGAAAACTGAGGATTTTCTAAAAAAATCTTTGAAATTCACCATGTCATTCTTTTTAATTGATTTTATAAAATGATACATAAATCTTTCCGCTGAAATAAACATAACTTCTTTCGTTGATTGTAATTCTAGACCAATAGCATTAAGTAAATGTGTTTTTCCAAGTCCTACACCACCATAAATGTATAAAGGATTATATCTGGATGTGTGTTCGCAAACTTTTTTAGAATAGGATAGAGCTACCTCGTTGCTTGTTCCTTTAATAAAATTATCAAAATTTAAGTTAGGGTTTAATCTATTATAGTTTAAAATTGAGTCCTTTATTTCGGTAACTTTATTAAAATCTTCAATTTTAAATTCATCACTCTTGTTGTTTTTTTGATCCTCTATTATTTTAAATTCAATTCTGTTAAGACTTAACTTGAAACTTTTAACAATTTCGAGAACTTTATCTAAATATCTGGAAACTATCCAATCTCTGAAAAATCTTGTAGGAACACCTAAAATTAAATAATCATTGTATTCCTTGACTAAAGTTATGCTTTTTAACCAACTACTATAAACTTCTTCTCCAAAATTTTTTTTAAATTCCAACTGAAGATCGGGCCAATTAATTGTTTTTTCTTCTTCTGAGATAAAAATATTTTTTTGGTTAGATGATTTATTTTTCATGATTAAAAATTTGCTTGAAACTTTAAAAACCTTATTTTTGAAAAACTTTCAAGAAATATTTTTAATTTTAAAAAAAAAAATCAATACTGGTTGTATACTTAGCGTAGTGATAGAAAATAAAATTTACAACTCATGACAGAAATTAAAATCTACATTTTGTTTTTAAAACTATATAGGCTAAAAAATTTAACAACTTAAAATTGTTTATCTTAGGAAATTTTTTTTGAGATTTTAGAAATTTTTCTTGCTGCAGTTTTTTTGTTAACTATACCTTTTTTAGCAACCTGCATTAGAATTGATTGAAATTTTGGAAAATATCCTTTGATTAGCTTTTTATCCCCTTTTTTAATCAATACTTCCATATGTTTAACGGCAGATTTGTATTTGCTTTTTCTGACCCTGTTAACTGTGGTTTGTTTTTTTACTCGTCTAACTCGTCTTATTGCAGATTTTGTATTTGGCATGATTGCTAATTTGTATATATGCCTAGTAAATCTTGGTCAACTTATTATTTTTGACATATATCACAATAAAAAGTTGATCTATTAGACATTCTTATTCTTCTAACTGTTCCTATACAATTTGACCGAGTACAAGACTTTCCTTGTCGACCATAAACATTAAAAAATTGTTGAAAGTTTCCTTTTTTACCCTTCGTGTTATTGAAATCTTTAATTGATGATCCGCCCTCTTTAATTGCTTTTTTTAATACTTTTTTTATATTTAGAACTAGGGCACTGATTTTTTTACTAGAGAGTTTAAATGATTGAACTTTAGGATTAATTTTACTCATAAAAATTGCTTCATTCACATAGATATTGCCTAACCCAGCTAAAAATTTTTGATTCATTAGAAGATCTTTTATATAAATTTTTCTTTTTTTTATATTTTTTTTAAAATATATAAAGTTAAATTTTTTTGATAACGGCTCAGGCCCTAGATTTTTCAAATGTGAAATTTCTTCAATCTCTTTTGTTTTATAAACTTTTATAAACCCAAACTTCCTAACATCATTATATATAAGGACGGTGTTATTGCTAAACTTGCATAGGAGATGATTATGAATTTGGATATTATCCGTTAACTTATAATAAAAACTTGTAGGATATTTTTTCTTGTTTGAGTCCACTAGAATAATTTTTCCTGTCATTCCAAGATGAAACATAATCGTATGACTATTATTTAAATTAATGAGTATGTACTTTGATCTTCTAAAAATAGATAGTACTTTTGATTTAATCATTTTTCTTATCAATTTTTCGTTAATTTTATATCTTAACGATTTATTAGGTATATCTATATTTTTTATTGTTAAACCATAGATATTCTTTCTAAGTGACTTTTTAACAACTTCAACTTCTGGTAATTCTGGCATATAATTAATTATGAATTTACGTTATGAGGATAAATCTAAACTAGTAAAAAAAGTTTTCAATGAGGTTTATGACAAATATGATTTAATGAATGATATTATGTCGCTGGGTACACATAGAATTTGGAAAAAAAGTTTAATTTCTTGGGTTAATCCATCAAAAGATAAAAAAATTATTGATGTCGCCTCTGGAACCGGTGATATAGCAAAATTGTGTTCGGATAACACTAGTAATGAGTGTGATATTACATGTGTGGAGCCAAATGAAAAAATGCTTATTAAAGGCAAAAAAAAATTAAATAATTTAAATAATTTGAAATGGGTCTTGTCTGCAGCGGAAAGTTTGCCTTTTGAAAACGACACATTTGATTATTACATCATAAGCTTTGGTATTAGAAATGTAACTGATTTAGATAAGTCATTAAATGAAGCGTTTAGAGTATTAAAAAATGGAGGTAGGTTTTTCTGTTTAGAATTTTCTAAAGTTGAAAATGAAATTTTAAAAAATATTTATGAAAAATATTCAAAAATTATTCCATCGATTGGAAAACTTGTTGCAGGCAGTGAAATGCCATATAATTATTTAATTCAAAGTATAGAAAAATTCTATAATCAAGAAGACTTCTCAAAGAAATTAGTTCAACATGGATTTGTAAATGTAGAATATAGAAATCTTACAAATGGAATTGCTGCAATACACGCTGGTTGGAAAATTAAATAATGATAAAAAGATTAATACAGCTAATTAGAATAGCCAGGAAATTAGCATCCTCAGGAGCAATAGATACAATAAACCAATTATATAAATTGCCTATAATTTTAAAAGTATTTTTTGATCTTATGTCTATTGGCTCACAAAAAAAAATCTTAAATAATTCTAAATCCTCAGGTGAAAAGTTGTGTGATGCTTTAGAAGGTATGGGAACTACGTTCATTAAATTAGGACAATTCTTAGCTACTCGCCCAGATATTATTGGTAATCAACTAGCAAATGACCTTGAAAAATTACAAGACAAACTACCGGCTTTTAACTTCGATGAAGCTAAAAAAATATTAAAAATGGAAGTCGGTAATGAACAGTATAGTAAAATTATTGATATTTCAGAGTCAATTGCAGCGGCATCTATCGCGCAAGTTCATTTAGCTAAAATAAAAATAGATAATAAAGAACGAGAGGTAGCAATAAAAATTTTAAGGCCCAATATAGAAAAAGTTTTTAATGAAGAATTAGACGCATTAATGTTGCTTGCCTATATCATTGAAAATACTCTAAAAAAAACTAAAAGATTAAAATTAATTGAAGTAGTTCATCTTCTAAGGGAAATTACAAATATCGAGATGGACTTAAGATTTGAGGCCGCCGCTGCTAATGAATTATTTGAAAATACAAAAAATGATAAAGGATTTAAGGTTCCGCAAATATACTGGCAATACACCTCAAAAAAAGTACTTACTTTAGATAGAGTAAATGGAGTTTCAATAAGAAACCACATTGCGCTTAAAGAAAAAAATATAAATTTAAAAATAGTTGCCGAAAATCTAATACAACATTTTTTAAGACAAGCTGTCAGAGATGGTTTTTTCCATGCAGACATGCATGAAGGAAATTTATTCGTGGATAACGATGGAAACATTGTTCCAGTGGATTTTGGTATCATGGGCAGGTTAGATAAATATAATAAAAAATATTTAGCAGAAATACTTTATGGATTTATAAAAAGAGATTACGTAAAGGTTGCAGAAGTTCATTTTCAAGCAGGATTAGTTCCTGATACTGCTTCTAAAGAAGAATTTGCTCAAGCACTTAGGTCAGTTGGTGAACCTATTTTTGGACAAAGCATAAAAGATATTTCAGGTGGTAATTTACTTTCACAATTATTCGAAATAACTGAAAAATTTAATATGGCAACTCAAACGCAACTTTTATTACTTCAAAAAACAATGGTTGTAGTAGAAGGTGTAGCTAGAAAATTGTATCCAGAAACTAATATATGGAATGTATCAAAGCCTATTTTAGAGAATTGGTTAGAAAGTTTAAAAGGTCCTAAGGCGACAATTTCAAGCGCAATAGATACTTCAAGTGAAATTTTAAAAAGAATACCTGATCTTCCAGATTTCATGGATAAGGCAAATCATGCTTTACAATTAATTGCTGAAGGCAAACTAAACCTAGTTAATAGTAATAATTCTTCATTAGAAATTGAAAGATTGAAATTAAAGAGTTTTCGAAATAATGTTTTGATCTCAATATTAGGTATTGTAATTTTATCATTTGTAGTATTTTAATTGTGTTAATGAAAATAAAAGACAAAAAAATTTTAATTGTAGTTGGTGGTGGAATATCCGCCTATAAATCATTAGACGTTATTAGACTTTTAAAAAAAGACGGATATGAAATTAAAACTGTACTAACAAAAAGTGGGAGGCAATTTGTTACTCCCTTGTCTTTAATATCTTTGTCAGGAAATAAAGTTTATGAAAACTTGTTTGACAAACAAAATGAAGCTGAAATAGACCATATATCTCTTTCCAGATGGGCGGACTTAATTTTGGTTATACCCGCTACTGCAAACTTAATAAGTAAGTTAAGCCATGGCAAAGCTGAAGATCTAGCTACTACAATTATGCTAGCATCAAATAAAGATATAATTTTAGTTCCAGCGATGAACGTAAGAATGTGGAGTCATAAAGCGACACAGGAAAATTGTAAAAAATTGATTACATACGGATATAAATTTTTTGGACCAACAACGGGAATGATGGCGTGTGGAGAGTTTGGAAAAGGAAAGATGCTTAATCCTAAACAAATATTAAAAGAAATTAAAAATTATTTTTATAAAAGAAATATATTTAAAAATAAAAAGTTTAAGGCTTTAGTGACGACGGGTCCTACTAGAGAGTACTTAGATCCTATTCGTTTTATTTCAAATGAGTCTAGTGGAAAACAAGGATATGAAATTGCTTTAGCTTTAAATAGACAAGGTGTTAAAACTACTTTAATAGCAGGCCCTTCAAATTTGCCAGTTGAAAAAGGTTTAAAGATTATAAAAGTAAAAACTTCAGATGAAATGTTTAAAGCTGTAAAGAGGAATTTACCAGTTGATGTAGCTGTTTGCACTGCTGCTGTTTCAGATTATAAACCATCTATTTTTAAAAAAAATAAAATTAAAAAAAGTAAGACAAAAGAAAAATTAATTTTAGAAAATACGGTAGATATCTTAGATTATATAGGAAAAAATAATAGGTACAGACCTAAACTTGTGGTTGGGTTTTCTGCAGAAACTGAAAAGCTTTTACAAAATTCAAAGGAAAAATTAAAAAATAAGAACGCAGACTGGATAGTTGCCAATGATGTTTCCAAAAATGATATAGGTTTTAATAAAGATTTTAATGAAGTTACCATTATTCGCTCGGATGGTAAAATAGCTCAAATAAAAAAAAATAAAAAAAGTTTTATTGCTTCGATTATATCTGAAAAAATTATAAACGAATTACTAATTAATGACAAAAGTCTTAATTAAAATATCCTAAAATTAACTTTTATTTGATGCACTAAAAAATGAAAATTTCTAATAAAGAATATATAAAGTTTTCTAAACAGATAATTTTAAAAAAATTTGGAATTATTGGTCAAAAAAAAGTTAAGTCTTCTAAAGTACTTGTTGTAGGAATGGGAGGTTTAGGTTGCCCTTTATCTATATATCTATCTAGCTTAGGTGTTGGAACTATTGGTATTGTAGATAACGATAAAGTTGAGCTATCTAATTTAAATCGTCAAATTATTTTTAACAGTAAAGATATTGGAAAGTTTAAGACTGATATTGCTAAGAAAAGAATTAAATCAATTAACAGCAGCACAAAGATAAAGACTTATAAACTTAAATTCAATAAATATAACTCGGAAAAATTAATTAAAAACTTTGATATTATATGTGATGGTACCGATAATTTTGAGACAAGATTATTAATTAATGACAGCTGCTTAAAACAAAAAAAAATTTTGATATCTGCAGCAGTAAGTGGTTTTGATGGACATATTTTTAAATTTAACTTTAGAAAAAAAACTCCATGTTATAGATGTTTTATGCCTGAGATCCCTTCTCGAAATTACAATTGTGACACAGAAGGAGTCGCACCAACGATAACGGGTATTATGGGGACGCTACAAGCAAATGAAGTTCTTAATTCAATACTTAATTTTAAATCAAATATGGAAAAAAAAATGATTATATTTAACTCTATACAAATGAGTTTTAGAAAAGTAAATTTAAGCAAAAATAAACATTGTAAGAATAAATGCTAAAATTTATTTTAATATTTTATTTTATTTTTCAAACCGTATTTGCAAATGATGATTATTTTTTAACTTTAAGAAATGATAAAGTTAATTTGAGATTGGGTCCCTCATTTGATTACCCAATAAAAATAATTTATAAAAAAAAATTTCTCCCAGTTTTAATTAAAGACAAATCTGAGAATTTCAGAAAAATACAAGATCATGAAAATAACTCTGGATGGATACATATATCTCAGCTCTCTAAAAAAAAATCAGGTATAGCAACAGACGATATTATTCTCTTCAGTAGAGCAACACTTTATTCCAGACCTTTGGCAAATATTAAAGCAGGTCGTTTACTCATAATTTCAAAATGTAAGGTTAACTGGTGTAAAGTTAAAACCGAAGAGTACTCAGGCTGGGTGGAAAAAAAAGTTATTTGGGGCAGGTTATAGATTCACTTTGAACTAGTTTTTGAAGCCCAAAATTTATCTAACAAAAAATACCAAACAGTATTTGCTAAAGGCTCAACTATTGCATCTGTTAAAGCCACAGCAAATGAAACATCAGCAACAAGCATTAAGACGGTTATTGCTATTATGAAGTGGCCAATAGTGTAAACAAGAGTTCTGAGGAGAGATCCTTTGTTATTATCGTAAATTCTCTTTGCTGCTCCGTGTATACCATGTGTAAATTCAGTCATTTTAATTTAATTTTTTTAAATTTGGTCTGTCTGCGTTCATTATCTTGGTCCATACGTTAACGAAATCTTTAACAAATTTTTCTTTATTGTCGTCTTGGGCATATACCTCGGCATAAGATCGAAGTATTGAATTAGAGCCAAAAACCAAGTCTGCTCTTGATGCAGTAAACTTGACCTTGTTTGTTTTACGATCAATAATATCATAAGAATTTTTTCCTGTTGGTTTCCAAGAATATTTCATATCAACCAGGTTAATAAAGAAGTCATTTGTTAAAGCTCCAACTTTATCAGTGAATACACCTTTGTTTTTAGCAGACTCATGGTTTGTTCCTAAAACTCTCATCCCGCCAACTAAACAAGTCATTTCTTGAGCAGTTAGCCCCATCAAAGAGGCACGTTCTAATAAAAGCTCCTCCGGCATCACAGAATAATCAGATTTTACATAATTTCTAAATCCATCGTGCAGAGGTTCTAGCCATTTAAAATTCTTAATTTCAGTTTGATCTTGAGAAGAGTCACCTCTACCAGGATTAAACGGAACTTTAACTTTAGAACCAGCTTTTTTTATTGCTTTTTCTAGCCCTACATTTCCTGCAAGAATAATTGTATCAGCGACTGATGCTCCAGTTTTTTTTGCTATATTTTCTAGAACTTTTAATATTTTTGAGAGTTTTTCGGGTTCATTAGCTTCCCAGTCCTTCATTGGTTCTAAGCGAATTCTTGCACCATTAGCTCCTCCTCTTTTATCGGTTACTCTATAAGTTCTAGCGCTATCCCAAGCGGTAGTAATTAAATCTCTAGTGCTTAGTTTGCTTGCTGTAATCATTTTTTTAACTTTATTTACATTGTATTTCTTTTTTGAGGAAGAAACATTGCCTTGCCAAAGCAGATCCTCTTTCGGGGCCCAAGGACCAATATAATTTTCTTTATTTCCCATTGTTCTGTGAGTAAGTTTAAACCAAGCTCGAGCAAATGTGTCTTCAAAAAACTTCGGATCTTTGTAAAATCTTTCAGAAATTTTTCTGTATTCTGGATCCATTGCCATAGCCATGTCTGCGTCAGTAAACATCAATCTAGCTTTCTTTTTAGGATCGCCTAAATCAACTGGTTTTTTTTCTTCTTCAAGATTGATAGGTTCCCACTGCCATGCGCCTGCTGGACTTTTTTTACTTTCCCACTCATAATTTAATAAAAGATCTAAGTACTGGTGATCCCATTTATCAGGATTAGTTGTC
>MDSV01054997.1_pt1 | contig 15596 bp, 16 predicted proteins | sample 810851 | NCBI WGS metagenome assembly MDSV01 (sample SAMN05326640, study PRJNA326480) | marine metagenome | isolation source: seawater | place: Atlantic Ocean: North East | collected 2012
TGATCTTAAAATAATATTTTGATGAATTTTTTTTCTTCTTAAATCTAAAAATCTATATTTAAGTCTAATTTCTTCTGCATATTCTTGATCTGAAAATATAGGCATTGGTAATTCTTTTGTGGCTCCTAATATTTCAAAAGTACTTATTGAAACCTCAATTTCACCAGTTGATATATTAGTATTTATAGTTTCTTTTGTTCGTTTAACAACTTTTCCTTCAATTTTTATAACTGTTTCAAGTGCTAGTTTTTCTATATCTTTAAAAATAGAATTTTTTTTATCAATAACACATTGGGTTAATCCATAATTATCCCTTAAATCGATAAATAGTAAATTTCCATGGTCTCTTTTTTTATTAATCCAACCAGATAAAATAATTTGATTTCCTTTATGAGTTAAATTTAACTCATTGCAATTATGTGTTCTATATTTTGTCAATTTTACAAAATCTCTTTAATTGTTTTTAAATTTATAGGCTTTTTCTTTTTTAAACTAAGCTCATCAATCTTATATATAAATTCAGATATTTTACTATAAGATCTATCTATTCTTTTAATTATAAATTCTATTATTTTCTTTTCCAATCTAATTTGACGATCAGAAAAATTCTTTAAAATAATAGCAAAAATTAAATCATCATCCGGGGGATTTATCTTTGCATATAGTAAATTTCTAGCTCTTGAAACTAGATCTGGAAGCTTAAAATTGATTTCACCTAAAGGAGTCTCTGAAAAAATTAATAAATACTTACTATCTTGATCTACTAAATTGAAAAGAGAATAAATTAAATTTTCATCTACATTATTAGAAAAGCCATCAACTATAATATTTTCATATAATTTAATTTTTTTAAAAGTCTCATTATTTATTTTATTTTCTGTCAAAAATAATGCTGAACTTTTTAATTTAAAAATATTAGCAAGATGTGTTTTTCCAGAAAATTTTTCTCCACTTATATTAACGATTTTTTTTTCCCATCTTGGCCAATTATCAATAAGATTAAATGCAAAATAATTGCTTTCAGAAACATAATAATCATGGTCATTGAAAGTTCTTTTAACATCAAAATCTAGGAGTAATTGATTTAATTCACTCATTGTATTTTCCAAATATCTTTTGAGGTGTCGATTTCAATATTGTATAATGACATAATATCTAAAAATTTATTTGGAGTTCCATTAAAAGTAATTTTGTATATAATTTCCTTATTATTTATAATTTCTATTTTAAAATCTGAAACAAGATCAATTGAAGAAAGATAATTTTCTAATTGATCTGAAAATTTAGTCTTGCTAGATATAACAGATAATCTTATTGGAAGCACTATTGATTGATTTATTTTATTTACTGATTTCCATCTATCTTCAAAATTATCTTTTATATCATAAATAATATTATTTATTTTTTCCTCATCTTCAAAACTGTCTAACGAATAAAAACTGTTTGAAATCAAATTTATATTTCCAAATTTAATTTTAGAAAATACTCTAAGTCCTGAATTGGACTTTAATATAATCATAATTATTTCATTATGTAAATTATATTTTTTTGTTATTTCTTTAAAATTATAATTTTCTATATTTTTAATATTATTCTTAATTATATAATAATCTTCAATATCTTCGTTTGGCAAAACATATTTTATCAAATGATAGTTTTTAGAATTTAAATTCCAATTATTATAAAAAATATTTTGATTTAAATAATATGGTTCATTTAAATTTGTATCAATTAATATTGGTAATAAAAAAATTTTAATTTCATTTGGTGATGATGGTATTATTGATTTATTATTTAAATAATTAATTATTTTTTTTTTATTAAATTGAACATTAAATTGACCTATATATTTATTATTTATAAATTTCTCTTCAATAATTGAAAAGTTTTCAATTAAACTTTTCTTATCTTTTAATGAAATATTTTTCATTTTGGATCTTTCTTTGTTATCAACAAGTTTATAAGTTAAAATTTTAAAGGCTTCATTGAACGCTTTATCAATAACTTTAGATTTATCAAAATTTATATTATAGCTTTCTTCTACTTTAATATCAGAAACAATATAATTTTTGCTTAAAACAGTATTTGTGGAAAACTCATTAAAAAAAAAGACTAATATCAAAAAAAAAATGTATAGATAATAATTATATTTTTTTTTAAACAATAACATAAATTTTTTATATGAACTTAACAAAGTTAACATATGCAAAAAGTGGGGTTAACATTAAGAAAGCTGACAGGTTTGTAAAGTACATATCCTCCATTTCAAGAAAAACAAATAAAAGTGGTGATTTTAAGAATATAGGTGGATTCGGTGCTATATCGCAAGTACCAAAAAATATGAAAAATCCTCACATAGTTACCAGCACAGATGGTGTTGGAACTAAAATCGAAATAGCAAATGAGATTAAAAAATTTAATACAATCGGAATAGATCTTGTTGCTATGTGTGTTAACGATTTAATTGTCCAAGGAGCTAAACCGTACTTATTTCTAGATTATATTTCTACAAATAAAATTAATTTAAAAAAACTTAAAAATATTATGAAAGGAATAAACGCTGGATGCAAATTAGCAAATTGCCAACTTGTTGGAGGGGAAACCGCAGAAATGCCAGGAACCTACTCAAGCGGTAAATTTGATATAGCAGGATTTTCTGTTGGACTAGTTGAAAAAAATAAAATTTTAAAAGGAAAGATAAAAATAAATGATTTAATTTTAGCGATACCAGCGAGTGGTATGCATTCAAATGGATATTCTTTATTAAGAGAATTATTAAAAAAAAAAAGAATTAATATAAAAAAAAATAAATTCTTAAAAAATGAACTAATAAAACCAACAAAAATATATGTTAAAGAAGTTTTAAGTTTAGTTAATAAAAATATTTTAAATGGATGTGCAAATATTACAGGAGGAGGCATAAAAGAGAATATCAAAAGAGTTATACCTAATAATCTTTGTGCTGAAATTGATTTAAATAAAGTTAATACACTAAAAATTTTCAAATGGATAAAGAATGCAGGCATTAATGAAAATGAAATGTTAAAAACTTTTAACTGTGGAGTTGGTTTTTGCTTAATTATCAATAAAAAAAATGTACAAAAGGTAAAAAAATATTTTTCTAAAAAATTTCAACCCTATGTTATAGGAAAAATTTGTAAAGGAAATGAAAGAGCCAAACTTAATGGAAAAATTAAATGGTAAAAAAATAAATACAGCCGTATTTATTTCTGGTAGAGGAAGCAATCTTAGATCTTTAATTAATCATAGTAAAAAAAAAAATTCTCCAATATTGATTAAGTTAGTTATTTCTGATAATCAAAAAGCCAAGGGATTAATTTATTCAAAACAATCAAAAATTAAAAAATATATAATAAATTTTAAAAAAAAAAAAAATTCTGAAAAAAAGTTGTTAAAAGAATTGCATAATCATGAAATAAATTTAATTTGTCTAGCAGGTTTTATGAAAATTCTTTCCAAAAATTTTATAAAAAAATTTAAAAATCCAATATTAAATATTCATCCCTCATTACTTCCTAAATACAAAGGTTTAAATACTCATGAAAGAGTTGTTAAAAACAAAGAAAAATACTCTGGATCAACAGTTCATATTGTGTCCCCAAAATTAGATTCAGGTAAAATAATTTTACAAAAAAAAATTAAAATTTCTAAATTTGAAAATAAAAAAACTTTAGAAAAAAAAATACTAAAAATTGAACACCAGCTTTATTATAAAGCTATAATTAAATTTTTATTTAGTCTTTAAAAAAAAAATTTATTTCTATTTTTCCATTTTCAACGCTGTCAGAGCCATGAACAGAATTTTTATCTATAGATATACCGTATTTTTTTCTTAATGTACCTTCAGTTGCTTCTTTTGGATTAGTTGCACCCATCAAATTTCTATTATCTTTAACTGCATTTTCTTTTTCAAGAGCCATAACTATTATTGGTCCTGATGATAAATAAGCACATAAATCGTTATAAAATGGTTTTGTTTGATGAACTTTATAAAATTGTTCAGCTTCAGTTTTTGAAATATGAATTTTTTTTTCTTTTATTATTGTAAATCCCTTTTTTTTGAATTCATTTTTAATTTCTTCCTGTAAATTTCTTTCAACCGCATCGGGTTTTATAATTGATAAAGTTTGTTCTAAATTACTCATAATTTTCTTCTACAAATTTATTTAATAGTCTTACCCCATAACCAGTTGCTCCTCCTGAATTCAATGCTCCTCCATATTTTGAAAAAGCCATTCCAGCTATATCAAGATGAACCCATGGTGTTTTGTTAACAATAAATCTTTGTAAAAATTGTGCTGCTGTTGTTGAGCCTGCGCCCCCTACATAATTAATATTTTGCATATCTGCATTTTTTGATTCTATAAGTTTGTCATAGTTTTTATGTAGTGGTAGTCTCCAAACTTTCTCATCAACTTTTTCTCCAGCATCAAAAATCTGTTTTGATAATTTGTCATTGTTTGAAAAAAGTCCGGCATACTCAGATCCTAGAGAAACAATTATAGCTCCAGTTAAGGTTGCTAAATCAACAATTAATTTTGGTTTAAATTTTTTTTCTGTATATGTTAAAGCATCTGCTAAAACCAATCTTCCCTCTGCATCAGTGTTTAATACTTCTATAGTTTTTCCACTATAAGATTTAACAATATCACCAGGTCTTTGAGCGTTACCTCCTGGCATATTTTCTACTAGTCCAACAACTCCTACTGCGTTTATTTTTGCTTTTCTCAAAGCAAAGTTTTTCATTAAGCCAACAACTACAGCTGAGCCTGCCATATCATATGTCATATCTTCCATGAATTTTGCTGGTTTCAAAGATATACCACCAGTATCAAAACAAACTCCTTTTCCAACAAATGCTAAGGGTTTTGATTTATTTTTTATTCCTTTCCATTCAATAGTTACAAGATATGATCCTCTTATACTTCCCTGCCCAACTCCAAGCAAAGCATTACATCCTAATTTCTTTAATTTTTTTTCATCATAAACATTTACTTTTAGTCCAATTTTTTTTAATTTTAATAATCTTCTTGCATACTCATCTGGATGTAAAATATTTCCTGGTTCAGAAACTAAATCTCTTGTAAAAAAAATTCCTTCTAATAATGCATTTAGTTTTTTTCTTAAAAGATTGGACTTTAATTCTCCTTTGCCAACTACAAATAAATTAATATTTTTATTTTTTTTACTGTTAGATTTATAAATATCAAAATTATAAGATTTAAGCTTTGCTCCATGTAAAATATTTTCTAATTCTATATTAGAAATATCAATTCTATTTGTATCGACAAAGACATCTCCAATTTTATTTTTTTTTAAATAATCAAAAAGTTTTGAACCAATATTCTCATAATCGCAAGATGTTGACAATTTTTGACAATTTAAAAATATGTAACTTACATTCTTATACTCTTTTTGAATTATCGATTGATCTTGGAATAATTTATTATTTAAAACTGAGTTTAAAATAGTTTTTAAAATATTATTTTTAATCTTTTTGCCTTTAACAAAAACTACCTCGTTTGCTGGCTTGGCTCTTGTCATTTTGCTTAGATAATTTACTTTTATATTCATATTTTTTGAAATATTTTATAGATATTGTTGTATATTTATTAAAATAAAAATTTCAATGAATAAATTAATATATAGAAAATTATCCTTAGACATATTGTCTTTCTTTTTAGTGGCTTCATTAAGTATAACTCTAATAGTTTGGGTTATTCAAGCTGTAAATTTTCTAGACATAGTATCTGAAGATGGACACAGTCTAAAAGTTTACTTTAGCTATACAATATTAAACTTACCTAGAATATTTAGTAGAATTTTAATTTTTGTATTTTTTATTTCAGTTTTTTATATAATTAACAAATATGAAGAAAATAATGAAATATTAGTTTTTTGGACCAATGGAATAAAAAAAATTAGTTTTATAAATTTTCTATTTAAGTTTTCTTTTTTATTTGTAATTTTTCAATTAATTTTAAATATATTATTAGTTCCGTATACACAAAATTTAGGAAGAACATTTTTAAAAAATTCAAATATAGATTTTTTACCAACTTTAATTTCAGAAAAAAAATTTATTAATGTTTTTACAAATTTAACTATTTTTGTTGAAAATTATAACAAGAATGGAAATATTGAGAAAATATTTATCAATGAAAAAATTGATACAGATAGTACAAAAATCATTATTGCTGAAAAAGCAAAAATTGTAAAATTAGATGAAAAATATAAAATAAAATTATTTAATGGAGGTATTACAAATATAAACGAGAAAAACGAAACGCAAAGTGTAAGTATTTACAATATAAATTTTAAGGAGACTGAATATGATTTGTCTAAGTTTAATACTAATACAATTACAGAACAAAAAGTACAAGAAATAAATTCTCTACATTTATTGCATTGTTTATATAAATATTATTTAAACTATAATTATAATAAAAACATTTTTTGTAAAAAAAAAAAAATTAAATCAATTGCGCAAGAAATATTTAAAAGAGCTATCGTTCCTCTATATATATTTATTTTGTCTCTAGTTTCATCAAGTCTTATTATAAAACCTAAGAAAAATTTGTTTACAAAGTATCATAAGTTAATTATTTTTATTTTAGGTTTTTTAATTATCACTATTTCACAAATAAGTTTTAAATTTATTTCTGAATCTAAAAATTTAGATTTAATTGTAATCTTTACTCCTATATTTTTGATTTTCTTCTATTACTTATTTTTAATTTTAAAAACAAAATCTAATTTTAAAATATGATGATAAAAAAATATCAAATATACTTAATTACAACTTATTTTTATCATTTTATTGTAATATCTATGGTATTTTTAAGTCTTGGGTTTATTCTTAATTTTTTTGAAGAGTTGAAATTTTTTGACAATCATGAAGTTGGTGCACAATTTCCTTTTTTATTAGCCTTATTAAACACACCTTCTATTTTATTCGAACTTTTTCCTTTTATTTTTTTAATTACTACTAAATTTTTTTTTATTTATTTAAATGATAGAAGTGAAATTGAAATTTTAAAAAATAATGGAATAAATTATTTAAAAATTTTATCGATATTATCAATTGCAGCTTTCTCTATGGGTGTTATAATTTTGTTATTTTACTACACTTTTTCTTCAAATTTAAAAAGTCATTATTATAATTTAAAAAATAATTTCTCAAAAGGTAATGAATATCTGGCAGTTGTTAATGAATCTGGTCTTTGGATTAAAGAAGAAATTGACTCAACTATAAATATTATACATGCAAAAAAATTTAAGGAAAACTCAATTGAAAAAATAACAATTACTCAAACCAATTCTAATTTTGAAATGCCAAATACTGTAATTGCAGAAAAAGCTGACATTTCCACAAAGTTGTGGAAATTAAATAATGTAAAAATGATAAATTACAAAGGACAAAATGAAAAACATTCAAAAATTGAATATAAATCTTCTTTCAATGGAGAAATAATTGCAAATTTATTCTCTAATCTTAACTCCTTAAATTTATATCAATTGTATGAATTATCAGAAAATTATAAAAAAATAGGATATTCAACTACCAATGTAAGGGTTCATTTAAATAAATTATACAGCATGCCTATCTTTTTTCTATTAATGACAGTATTAGGTTTTTTGATTATGATAAATTTTAAATTTATTAAAACAAAATTTTTTACTGTTGTTATTGGAGTTATTGTATCTGTAATGGTTTATTATATAAATTATTTTTCAAGTATATTTGGAGCAAATGAAACATTGCCAATAGGACTTTCTATATGGTTGCCTCATTTGATTCTTTTATTAATTTGTTCAATAGTTATGGTGAGAATAAATGAAGTTTAAATTTTTATTATATATTTTTTGTATCTTTGTACTGATTGAAAATAATGCAGTTGCAGATGAAATAAACATCAACTCATCTAACATTAAAGTTTTAGATAATGGAAATATTATAAATGCTTTAAATGTTAAAGCAGATATTCCAAATAAAAAAATTGAAATAGAGGCAGACAAATCAGTTTATGATAAAAAAAATAGTATATTAACATTAACTAGCAATGTTAAATTTTTTGATAAATTGAAAAATATTTATATTGAAGGGGAAAAGGTAGTTTATAATAAAATCACAGATGTTGTTCAAACATTTGGTAAAACTTTTATTAAAATTGAAAATAAATATAAAGTTTATTCCAGTAATATTATTTATAATAGAAAATCACAAAAAATTTATAGTGATAAAGAAACAACCATCAAGGATGATAAAAAAAATGTTTTTAATTTAGAAGAGAGTTTTATTTTTGATATAAATAATGAGATTATTTCTTCAGACAAAACTAATATAATAGATAGTAGCAATAATGAATATATTTTTGAAAAGGCAAAAATAAATCTTAAAAAAAATGAAATAGCTGGTAAAGAATTAAAAGTTAATTTCATAGACTCTTACTTTGGAAATTCTAAAAATGATCCAATTTTAAAAGGTAAAGGAGGAGTATCTGATGAATATAAAACAAAAATTTACAAAGCAGCATTTACTACATGCAACACGGAAAATAAAAATTGCCCAGGTTGGGAATTACAATCTGAAGAATTTGTACATGACAAAGAAAAAAAGGTCTTTGAATATAAAAATTCATGGTTAAAAATATTTGATAAAAAAATATTATATTTCCCATTTTTTAGTCATCCAGATCCAACTGTAAAAAGAAAATCAGGTTTCCTAACTCCAATTTATGGAACATCCAATAACTTTGGAAGTTGGGTAAATGTTCCATATTTTAAAGTAATAAATGATGAAAAAGACCTAACTTTTAATCCTAGAATTTATGCGGATGATAAAATTATATTGCAATCTGAATACAGACAAGCATTTGAGAACGCAAATTTAATAACAGATTTTAGCTTTAACAATGATGGAAAAAATACAAATACCCATTTATTTGCAAAAATTGATGGAAATTTAGATACCAAAACTAAATTTGATTTTAATTTCCAAGATGTAACTAATGATGATTATTTGAAAATACATAATCTATCAAACTCATCACCAATAATTAAAAATGAAAGTTTGTTAACAACTCAATTAAATATTACAAAAGATATTGACGAAAATACAAATTTAGAAACTAAATTTATAGTTTATGAGGACCTATCAAAAAGGGATAGTGATAAATTTCAATATATTCTACCCAATTTTACTTATACTAAAAATTTAATAATACCAAATGATTACAACGGAAATTTTAAATTTACATCAAGTGGTTTTCAAAAAAATTATGATACCAATAAATATGAAAGTTTACTAATTAATGATTTTTTGTTTGAATCTAATAATATTGTTACTAAATCTGGCATATTAAACAATTATGATTTTTTAATAAAAAATTTTAATTCTTATACAGAAAACTCACCTAGCTATAAAGAAAAAGAAGAATATGAAGTATTTAGTTCATTGTTATTTAAAACAAGCTATCCATTAAAAAAAACTGGTGGTTATTATCAAAATTATTTAAAACCAATTGCAGCAATTAGATATAGCCCAAATAATACTAAAGATATATCGGATAAAAATGTCAGATTGGATTATAATAATATCTTTTCACTTAATCGAATTGGAACCAATGAAATTGTTGAAGGTGGGAGATCAGTTTCACTAGGCTTAGAATATGAAAAAAGAAATATTAAAGATGAAAAGATTATTGGCTTTAATATTGCTAATTCAATAAGTGATAAAAAAAATCATAATTTACCTACTAAATCAAAATTAAATAAAACTAGATCTGATTTTGTTGGTAATATGTCTTATTATCCCAATGAAATTTTGAACTTTGACTATAATTTTTCGTATAACAAAAATTTAGATGGTTCAAACTATTATTCTATTGCAGCTACACTAAACTTAAATAATTTCATAACAAATTTTAATTTCCTTTCTGAAGACGGAGAAATAGGTAATAATGAAGTAATTTCTAACACCACAACATATAAATTGGATAACGAAAATAGTTTAAAATTCAACACAAGCAAAGATTTAAAGAATGATTTTACAGAATATTACAATTTAATTTATTCATATGAAACAGATTGCTTAATAGCTTCCGCAGAATTTAATAAGAAGTTTTACAGAGATGGAAGTCTTGTGCCAGATAAGAGTCTTCTGTTTACTATTAGATTTATACCTTTTGCAGAACTGAAACCAGCCGCAGCATCACTAAATTAATAAATGTTATTTAAAAAATTATTTTTTATTTATTTTATTTTTTTTTTAACTTTTTTTAATTATTTAAAATCTCAAGAAATAACTATTATTAGTAAAATTGATAATACAATAATAACAAATATAGATATTGAAATAGAGAAAAAATATCTTTTATTGCTAAATAATAATTTAAAATCACTTTCTGAAAAGGAGCTTTTTAAATTATCAAAAAATTCTCTAGTTCGTGAAATAATAAAAAAAAAAGAAGTCGATAAATTGTTTTTAAAACAAAATGAAAAGATTGAAAAAAGTATAATTGAAAATTTTTATAAAAGATTAGGATTTAATAAAAAAAGTGAATTAATTAAATTTTTAGATAAAAAAAAAATTAATTTTACTAATTTAAAAGAAAAGTTGGTAATAGAAGCATTATGGAATCAAGCTATTTACAGAAAGTTTAACAATAAAATAAGGATAGATGAAAATTTAATAAAAAAAGAAATTATAAATTATTATAAATCAAAAGATAAAAAATATGAGTACAATCTTTCCGAAATTGTTGTGGAAAATGAAAAAAATTTTAATATTAAAAAAAAAGAAATATATAAATATATAAAAAAATTTGGTTTTAAAACTGCCGCAATCAAATTTAGTAAATCAGAAACATCTAAATTTGGTGGAGAAATTGGCTGGATAAGAGGAACAAGATTATCAAAAGAAATAAAAAATAAAATTTCCATAACTAATATTGGTCAAATCACAGAACCAATTCAAACATCAAATGGTTATTTGTTTTTAAAATTAAATGATAAAAAAGAAATAGTAGAAAAATTAAATTTAGAAAAAGAGCTTAAACAACAAATTATATTTGAAAAAAATAGACAACTTAATCAATTTTCATTTAACTATTATAAAAAATTAAAAAAAAATACAGTTATTTATGAAAATTAATAAAATTTTAATAATTTTAGGAGAACCACAAAGTACCTTTTCTGAGATATTATTTAAATACTTTAGTTCAAAACAATTTAAAAAAAATAAAAAAAAATTAATTTTAATCGGAAGTTTAAGTTTATTAAAAAAGCAAATGAAAAAACTTAAATATAAGTTAAATTTAAAAAAAATTAATAATATAAATGAAGCAAAATTTAATGATTTAAATATACTTAATGTAAACTACAGTAATAATAAAATTTTCTCTAAAATAACATACAAATCTTCAAAATATATATCTGAATGTTTTAAGTTGGGATTGAATTTAATTAAAAATAACAAAAATATTACTATAATCAATGGTCCTATATCAAAAAAACATTTTTTAAAAAAAAAATATTTGGGTATCACGGAATATATTTCAAAAAAAACTAAGTCAAAGAATCATGTAATGCTTATTTATAACGAAAAAATATCAGTTTCACCTATCACAACACATCTTCCACTAAAGAATGTTTCAAAAACAATTTCAAAGAAAAAAATTATTGTAAATGTAAATGAAATTAATAAATTTTATTACAATTTTCTTAAAAAAAGACCAAAAATAGCAATACTTGGGATCAATCCTCATTGCGAGTCAATAGCCAAGATTAGTGAAGAAAAAAAAATAATAATTCCTGCAATAAATTTATTAAAAAAAAATAAGTTATTTGTTGATGGGCCTTTTTCGACTGATACTTTTTTTTTAAAAAAAAACATAGATAAATATGATGTGGTTATTGGCATGTATCATGATCAAGTTTTAACCCCAATAAAGACTTTATATAATTTTAATGCAATTAATATAACACTTGGATTGCCATTTATAAGAATTTCTCCTGATCATGGGCCAAATTTTGAAATGTTAGGAAAAAACAAATCAGATCCATCATCATTTTTTTGTGCTATGAGATTTATTAATAAAATTAAATGAGGATTTTTCCAAAAAAAAGTTTGGGTCAAAACTTTTTAGTAGACTCGAAAGTTTTAAATATTATAGCCAACCTAGGTGAAATAAATTCAAAAGATATTGTGCTTGAAATTGGCGCAGGTACTGGAAATTTAACAGAGCATATTTTAAAAAAAAATCCCAAAAAACTTATAGTAATTGAAAAAGATAAAAGACTTTCAGAAATTCTTAAAAAAAAATTTCAAAATAAAATTGAAATTATTAATGATGATATTCTTAAATATAATCATGAGTATTTTTATAATAAAAAAATAATTATATTTGGGAACTTACCGTATAATATTTCAACTCAAATACTAACATCATGGATAAAAATTAATAATTTAAACAATTTTTGTAAAAAATTTATCTTAATGTTTCAAAAGGAAGTTGCAGATAGAATTTTAGCCAATTGTAATTCAAAAAACTATGGAAGGCTCTCTATCATATCATCTTGGAAAATGAATATTGAAAAAATGATTGATATTAGTCCAGATAGTTTTTTTCCAGTTCCAAAAATAGAAAGCTCTTTGTTAGTTTTTAAACCTAAAAATTATTATTATAAACTTAATAATCCAAAAAATTTAGAGCATATTACTAACATTTTTTTTAACCAAAGAAGGAAAATGATAAAAAAACCATTTAAATTTTTATTTAAAAATTATAAAAAAGTTGCAAGTGAACTTTCTCTTGATTTAAATTTAAGACCTCAAAATCTTACTAATCTTACTTATTATAAAATTTGCTCTTATTATGAAAATTTACTTAAGTAAATTTTTTACATGTTCACTAATTATGTTTTTATCATAATTATCTAAAATATTTTTATTTTTATATGAATTGATATATTTTATTATTTTATCATAACATTTATTAAAATTATCATTAACTACCACTAAATCATAATTTTTCCAATGTACCACATCTTCGTCGAACTGTTTCATTCTTTCCATTGCAATTTTTTCATCATTTAGATCTCTATTTAAGAGTCTTTTAAATAATTCATCCCTAGATGGTGGAAGTATAAATATCGTTATTATTTTATACTTTAATTTTTTATTTTTTATTTGTTCAGTTCCCTGCCAATCAATATCAAAGATTATATTTTGTCCTTTATCTAATTTGTTAAAAACTATGTCTTCAGATGATCCATAATAGTTTTTAAAAACTTTTGCATATTCTAAAAATTTATTTTTTAAAATTAATTCTTTGAACTCTTCTTGCCTAACGAAAAAATAATCTTTCCCATCTACTTCATTAATTCTAGGTTTTCTAGTTGTATGAGAAATTGAAGTATAAAAATTATTTTTTAATGAAATTTCTTTTACTAGCGATGTTTTTCCAGCACCCGATGGAGATGATAGTATTACTATTATCCCTTCATCATTTTCGGACATGATTATGTTAAAATTTAATTTGCTTTATTTTCGATAAATTTCACAGCATCTCCCACAGTTAAAATTTTTTCTGCATCACTGTCTGAAATTTCAGATCCAAATTCTTCTTCAAAAGCCATTACTAGTTCAACTGTATCAAGGCTATCCGCACCAAGATCATCTATAAAACTAGAATCTTCCGTAACTTTTGCTTCATCAATACCGAGGTGATCTGCTACTATTTTTTTTACTTTGCTTGAAATATCTTCTGACATTTTGTTCCTTTAGGTTAATCCGTTAATAAATATTTTAAAAAATTTGTCAACTAAAATACATCCCTCCATTAACATGTATGGTCTCTCCTGTTATATAGTCAGAAAGATTTGAACAAAGAAAAGCAACTGTATTTGCTATATCTTTTGGATCACCAAATCTATTTAGCGGTATTTTTGATTTTAATATCTCTTTATAATTTTCTTCTATTTTATTTGTCATGTCTGTCGTTATAAATCCTGGAGATACACAATTCACATTTATATTTTTTTTTCCATATTCTAAAGCAAAACTTTTAGACATAGCTACTAGACCAGCTTTTGATGCAGTGTAATTTGCTTGACCGATATTTCCTGTGTGCCCTACTACTGAAGTAATATTAATTATTTTTCCACTTTTATTTTTTAACATTTTTTTTATTACATTTTTACTTAACAAAAAAGTTGAAGTAAGATTTATATCAATCACTTTTTTCCACTCCTCTTCTTTCATTCTGATCGATAGATTGTCACTTGTTATGCCTGCATTATTTATCAAAATATCAATTTTATTTCCCAATTCATTGCTTATTTTATTTATAAAATTTTCAATTTCACCATGTTCTGAAATATCAAACTTTTCTACTTTAACTGATTGATATCTATTTTTTATTGCACTCAATTTTTCTTTATTTGTTCCAGTTGCTAAAACATTAGCGCCAGCTTCAACTAAATTTTCAACAATAGAATTTCCTATTCCACCTGTTGCGCCAGTTAAAACTATATTTAAGTTTTTCAAATTTATCATTTTTATATTAATTTATTTAAATCTTCGAAATCATTAATTTGAATTAATTTAACATTATTATTAATTCTTTTCACTAGTCCAGATAAAACTTTACCTGGGCCAATTTCAACAAATTTTTCAACTTTTGAATTTATCATATTTATAACAATTTCTCTCCATCTTACAGGGCTTTCTATTTGTTGTATTAATAAACTTTTAATTTCCTCTGGGTTATTTATTTCTTGAGCTGTAACATTTGAAATTATATTTATTTCTGGTTTTATAAATTCTTCTTTAGCTATTTCTTCTCTCATTTTCTCAGTTGCACTTTTCATTAGCTTGCAATGAAATGGGGCGCTTACTGGTAATTTAATATTTTTTATTTTATTTTTTTTTAATTCTTCAGAAAATTTATTCAAATCATTAATATTACCACTTACAACAACTTGACCTATAGAATTATCATTAGCAATATAACATTTAAACTTCTTCTCATTAGCACTTATAATTTGATTTATTTTTTCTATATCAGAACCCAAAACTGCCAACATTCCACCTTGACCTTTTGGAACTGCAGATTGCATAAATCTACCTCTACTTTGTAAAAGTTTTATAGTTTGTTCAAAACTTAAAGATCTTGAACAAGCTAAAGCAGAATATTCACCTAATGAGTGTCCAGCAAAAAATTTTGCTTTTTTTAAATCGAATGATGTCTCTTTTTTAATTACTTCATAGATACTATAACTAACTAAAAATATTGCAGGTTGAGTATTCTCAGTTTGGTTAATTAATTCTGTTGGGCCTTCTAGAATTATCTTACTTAATGGTTTTTTAAGGATGTCGTCTGCTTCTTCAAAAAAAGATTTTACATAATCAAATTTTTCATAGAGAGTTTTTCCCATTCCTACTGATTGAGAACCTTGGCCTGGAAATAGAACAGAAAACATAGAAAAAATTAATAAATTTAGTATTTTTTGTATTGTAATTAAATTTTTATAATAGTATATCCTCTCATTTTTAAAAGATTAATTATGAA
>MDSV01018927.1_pt1 | contig 15594 bp, 12 predicted proteins | sample 810851 | NCBI WGS metagenome assembly MDSV01 (sample SAMN05326640, study PRJNA326480) | marine metagenome | isolation source: seawater | place: Atlantic Ocean: North East | collected 2012
CATGGAATATCTCGGGCAGACTCTCCCCATTCTGATGTCACGCAAACTTCATCGCCTCTTCGTACTCCTGCTGTGTCCGCGCCACTTTACGTACGGTCAGACTATCCATGGGTCCGAGCTCGTCGTACATGCGCTTGGCGCGATCCTTGACCACCTTGTAGTGGCGATCAAAGCCGTTTGCGCTTTCCAGTTGCGCACGCTTCATGTCCGATTTGTCAATGTCTCCCGCAATCCACTGCTTCTTCACGCGACTGAGAGTTTGGTGGTGATCAAACAGTTGGGGTTTGACGATGATGTTGGCGATTCGCGTCACTTCCGTTCGTGCAAAACGCGCTTCGAATTCGGGAAGAAATTTGCGGGCGGCGTTGACAAGATTCTTAAACTGTTTGTGGGTGACCTCGTTGCCTCGCACGTCTGTAAGAGGTTCCTCCGCCTTGTACTGATCGTACAGCTGATCGACGAGATTGCGAAGAAGGTAGCACACCGGAATGTGTCCCTCGGCGAGGAAGAGAACGACGACGTCCGTCGGACGAATGTGCTCTTCGCCGTCGGTGGTGCAGGAGTGGAACCACGTGCTGACCTGCGGAAGACTCTTTTTCGGTCCGACGGCGACCAGATCCATGCGAAGCGAGGAGATGGGGACGCGGCGTGCGCGTCCACGCGGAATGCGACTCGCGGGCATTGTTGTAATGGTTCGTATTGAGAATTTTTTTGAAACTTTCACAATGGATTCGCACACGCGTCGTTCACAACGCATTCGACGAGTGAATCTACCGTGCAACGTACGTGTGCCTCCCTCTCCACCTCCTCCCACCGCTGTGCGTCCAGTACGGCGTTATTCGCGTGCATACGAAACCCGCGTGCACGCAACCACGCGAGACGTTCCTGGTGACCAGACACGTAGGTACGATGATAACGGATGCCGTTCACTACTTGCCCGAGGCGCATGCCCCTCTCCGTGACATGGTTAAAAGGAACGTGGAGGTTGTTCTTGACGGCGTAGTACGTCTCGAGTTCCTCCTTGACGTCCATCCACATTGCATCCCGTTCGTTCCACACCCATCCGCGCGCCTCCAACCACGACACCCGTTCCGAGTGACCAGATACGTAGGTACGATGAGAACGGACCCGGCTCACTATTTGCCCAAGGCGCATGCCCCTCTCCGTGACATGGTCTCGAGGAACGCGGAGGTTGTTCTTGACGGCGTAGTACGTCTCGAGCTCCTCCTTTACGTCCATCCACATTGCATCATGCTCGTTCCACGTCAAACCGTGTGTCTCCAACCACTCCACCCGTTCATGATGACCAGACACGTAGTCGCGTCGAGAACGGATTTTGTTGACAATTACCCCTAGGCGTGTGCCCTTCTCGGTGACATGGTTAAAAGGAACGCGGAGGTTTTTATTCTCGTCGTAGTACGTCTCGAGCTCCTCCTTGACGTCCATCCATCTCCTCACACTGCGCGCCTGCACACTCTCCCATATTCCTCGAGGGTTCCCCTGTCCACCTCGAGTAAGGTTGAGAGTTTGCTTGCACTTCCGATCTGGATCCTTTAGGACCCCTCCATTTTCCGCAATGTGGGACCGTTCACGCGTGTCTGCCCACGCCATCGCTTCGATACGAGGAAGACACTCCGTCTCCAGAATGGTCACTGTGAATGCGTCTGCACCAAAGACTCGGATTGCCCAATGCAGTCCCAAATCTTTTGGGTTCCGCGTCGCGTCGGAAACGTGTGCCTGCGTTCGCATACGCAGCGCCTCTTCAGCAGACGTCACACCGACACGGACGACCTGTCCAATATACACGATGCCGTGCAGGTAATGATCCGCGCCAATCCCGTCGAGGCACCACTTGTAAATCACACCATGTACACACGCCGGCTGCACGGTGCACTGCCGTTTCGCAGGCGGACACAACAGGTAACGATCCATAATCCGACGTGTATTGTTCCGTGCTTGATCGTGCAAACTGATCGCGACCCTACGACGACGTTCGTCAGACGGATGGTCTCGTCACCGTCGGTTGTACAGGATTGTGGAACAACGTATCCACGTGCGGACGACTCCTCTTCGGTCCGACGGCGGCCAGGGTCCATGCGACGCGAAGAGATGGGGACGCGACGTGCGCGTCCACTCGGAATGCGACTCGCGGGCATATTGGGAAACCGCATTAACAGTTTTCCGACTCCCAAAATAAAACACTGCTATTCTCCCGGGACGTTGTACATTCGCGATGGGCGGATTTCAAACGCCTGCATGCATTCCTATCCTCCACCTCCTTCCATGCCCCCCAGGACCCAAAGCAACGGCAACATGTCTTGCTCGTATGATGCTCTCGCAACGAATCGTTTGCTCAGTTTGCGCATTAAACCCAATCGCCGGTGGGGTTACCGCGTGCGACAGACGCTGATGCGGAACGTCGCGTCGTACTGTAGGTAGAATCACGGCAGAGTGTGGCGCAATGCATTGTCGACGGTGCAGTTCATGGTGACCGTGGAGCTTTTGCGACCCTTGTCAAGGACCCCGTGGAGCAGGAGGCGTCCCAGTGTGGGAGAGGATGCGACACGAAAGTTGAGGCAGCCATGGTAAATCTTGACGGAATTGAGGCGTTCTGGCACCCGCCGTCCCTTGAAGTCGCTGATTGGAATGTAGACGTTCATGCCGTGCATGTCGAGACGGCGTTTCTTACACGACGGCGATGTAGTGGGGGTGGGAATAACCAATTTCTTTGCGATGGTGCGTTGAGGAGCAGCGTTGCGGCGACGCGTCTCCGCGGCCTTGAGAGCGATTTTGTGCCGCTTTTCCTGGACCGTCTCCTCAACGACCCACTCGACTCCATTCCATGTTTTTCCAGTGGGAGCGCGCCCAGGTGGGCGGGGTTTCATCTCCACGGTCCACTCGACTCCATTCCATGTTTTTCCATTGGGGGCGCGCCCAGGTGGGCGGGGTTTCATCTCCTTCTTCTCCATCTTCTCCTTCGTTTGAGCAATGGTGAACTTCACCATATTCCGTTTTTTCGATGCGCCCTCATACTTTTCGGGTAAACTGATCATCATGCCGCCGCATTTGGTCACGATTCGATTGGCATCCGTCATGACGCCCCCCTCTTTTGCTCCACGGAGGCTCAGTGTGACCTTCACCACGGTCGACGACAGTTCCAACGCGCGACGAATGACGTTCATGTCGAGCGTGCGACACGTGTAATCGAGCCATATGACGCTGAATCCTGGATCGTCGTCGGGAAGGGAGGTAATGTAGTGGTTGATGTCGTCGTGTACTGCATTGACCTTCACCCGACGTTTGATGGTGCGACAGGCATCCGCGCACAGGTTAACGGGGACAAGGTGATGCGGCGGGACATTCATGAGGATGAAATGCTCCGTGGCGCTCCCCTTCTCGTCGTCCAGGTAGAGGATGCGTCCCTTGGACTTGACATAGTGGCCATAGACGCATCCACGCTCGCCGTCCTTGGTGAGCGAATCGAACGACATGATATTCGTCTCCTTTCAGATTGGTACAAAACCGTTTCGTTGGTACAGAGTGTTGCTTCGAACACCACATTCGGAGGTCGGATGTTCGTTTGATGAACTCATACCAGATGAGGCTCGTAGGACTGCGCGACGCAGTATCACGCGTTCACAAATTTACGATTCTAGCAACCGAGTACATTTTACGAGTGCAGGCAACCGAGTACATTTTACAAGTGCAGGGAACCTAGCAACCGAGTACATTTTACGAGTGCAGGCAACCGAGTACATTTTACAAGTGCAGGCAACCTAGCAACCGAGTACATTTTACAAGTGCAGGGAACCTAGCAGCTACAGAGTGACATCGAGTCTCACGACGACGGCGGGGGTCCGTAGAAGAGAATGACAGAGTCCGTGTATCCACGAGTCCCTCCGATGTGCTCACGCACGCGTTTCTCCTCCTCACGATCGTAGGCGTCGCGTATCTCCTCGGCGACACGTCGCATGCGTTCCCAATGTTGCTGTGCCTCACGGAGCTCCTCCTTCGTTTGCGCGACGCGAAGCATGCTACGATAAAGGGGAGTGTTCTTTGTGAATCAAAATGGTGTACCAACGCAACGGTACCAAACGTGCTCGAAAAATGTCGAGCATTCGCCCCCTCGTCGCCTTTGTCGACGGTCAGTACCGTGTCGACGAGGAGACGGCGACCTGGTTGTCGCAGAGGACGAAACCGTTTAGCGTTCTCGCGTGCGCCGGTAAGTTTCGGACCGGCAAATCGTTCCTCCTCAACCGACTGCTGAATCGTCCCGCGGGAAAGGGGTTTGGCGTGGGAGAGACGGTCCAGGCGTGCACGCGCGGCATCTGGTTGTGCACGGAGATGATGTCGCACAATGGGAAGGACGTATTGGTGCTCGACACGGAGGGAATCGACGCCCTAGACGCCGAAAGTCAACACGACGTGCGCATTTTCGCCATCGCGGTGCTCATCTGCTCCGCTTTTGCGTACAACTCCATGTCCCACCTGGACGAGGCGGCGGTGCAGACGCTTTCCCTCATGACGAAGATCTCGCAGTCCCTGGAGGGGGGAGGGCACGATCCGTCCCTCTACTGGGTGTTGCGCGATTTCTCTCTGCAAATGGTCGACAGCGACGGAAAGGCGCTCAAGAATGGAGAGTACTTGGAGCAGGCGCTGCAAACTCCCGCGGGTTCGGAAAAATGCGCCACACGCGACGCGATTCGCAGCGTCTTTCGCGAACGTCATTTGGTGACACTTCCTCGTCCGCATCGCGGCGAGAGTGCTCAGAAGTTGGACGCCAAGGGATCCTCCGGTCTGACGCCCAAGTTTGAGCGCTTTCTCAACATCTTCCGCGATCACGTTTGCGACAACACTCGCAAGTACACGGTCAACGGCATCGAGGTGGGTGGCGGTGTCTACGTGGAACACGTGCGCAACATCGTGCACATGATCAACGAGGACGGTGCGATTCCAAAGGTGGAGGACACATGGACGCTGCTTGCACGCGCGCAGCAGACGGAGGTGTTCTCGGGGATTCGGGAGGCGATGCGCGCCGTGGTGGAGACGGAGTGGACGGCGCCGCGCGAGGAGAGCGAGGCACGCACCGTCGTGCGAGAGCGCGTCGCGACGCTCTTCGAGCGTGCCCAGTTCCTCACACCTCCCGTGGAAGACGCGCAGGTCACACTGGAACGCATCTTGAACGAGACCCTTGTGTACGCCATGGGATTGGGTCGCATCAAACGATCGGTGGACATTGCGCGAGAATGGGTGGAACGACGCATCGAGACCTTCTCCGCCTCGCGTCCCGACGCGTTGCTGGACGACCTTCCGGAGAGCGACGATGTGGTGCGTCTGGTGCGGCACCAACTTCTATCCTCCCTCGCAGGAGGAGCACTGTACACGAAGATCGTGGACCACACGCGCGAGCAGGTGACCATGTTCACTACGGGCGACCTGGAGCGGCTTCGTCACGAAAACGAGACGTTGCGTGACGAGTTGGAGCGTAAGAAGGACGTCATGAACGTTCCATTGGCGCTCGTGAACAAGGTGGACGCATGCACGGACATGGAGGGGTTTTGGGGGGACGACGAGGGGGAGACGCGGTCGGTGAACACTACGATCGCAGTCGACGGAGAGGCGCAACGGATGATCGACGGTTTGGAGGGAATGCTGGCAGACACTGAATCTCGCATCACGACCTCCGAAGAGCGTGCGCGCGTACTCGAGGAACGCAACCGTCTCTTGCACGAAACCTTTGACGAGACGATGAATGCGATGCGTGACGAAGTGGTGGACGCGGAACGCGATCGGGACACCGCGTTGACGGAGCGGGATCGGGTGGTGGAACAGAAGCGTGCTCTGGGAGAGGAGTTGGAGCGCATGCACTCTGCGGTGAAGGAGTCGCAGGACAAGACGGTCGAGGTGCACAAGTCGATGTTGGACGAACTCAAGCGACGCGACACGGAGCATCGTACGCTGAGCGAGTCGCACTACACGGAATTGTCGGAGATTCGTGTGGAAACGAGCGTGGCGTCCAATGAGAATCGAATGTTGAAGCGGCGTATGGATGAGCTTCTGGTGGACCACGAGGAGGCGAAGCGGTTGAAGACATCCCTACAACAGGTGACCGTGGAACGCGCTCGCGAGGACGCGGAACGCGAGAACCTCAAACGGCAGAATGCAACACTGCGCACGGAGGTGGAGGGCATGCGATCCACCAACGTCGACCTCGAGAATCGCATGGCGGTGTTGACCGCCACGGTGAAGTTGGAGAGTTTCCGTCGTTCGTCGGTGACGTCGAGTGGGAAGCTTGTGTGAGAGTGTTGTCAACTCGTTAGAGGTGGTGGATCCGAAAAAACACCCTCTGTCTCGCAATACAGTAAGACATCGATTCTACAGTAAGACATCGGTTTCTAACGTCACTCAAGAAACTCGCCTCGTTTCTAAAGGCTGGTTTCTAAGACTCGATGTCTTACTGTATGGGGCGACTCCGGTCTAGAGGCAATCAGTGTGCCTGGTACCAACCAAAGGAGACAATACACGTACACACGCCATATGGAGTTCCAATTCTGCAGTCTGACCATCGAGGAGCGCCACCCGCGCGCCGTCGACACGGATGCGTCCTCATTGGACGAGCTATTCCTGGAGAATGGACACCGTACCGTGAAAACGTGCACCGTCGAAAAGCAGATCCCTGGATGTGTCGCCTTTCTGTGGGGACGCACCGCGGAGGGACAGTCCGTGTGCGCACGCATCGAGGGCGTTCGTCCCGTTCTTTTCTTCGAGATTACCGCCGATGAGTCGTTGCGCGACCTGCGCATCGAGTTGGAGGCGGAGCTGGCGCCCCTCAAGAAACGGGGCGACGTGTCCCTCGTGTGCACGGAGCGCACCTTTTGTCACTTTATGGGGTACGAACCGGATCCGACCACCGCATCCAGGCGCAAGGAGCATCGGTACGCGGAGGTCTCCTACCCGTCGCTCGCGACATGGCGCCTGGCGGTGCGCCTCCGCAAACACCAGGACATCTTCCGTCTCCGGGACAAGGTGCGCGCCCTCGAGCGCGTGGAACGGGAGAACAAGGAGTTGTTGGAGCGTCTGCGCATCGAGGCGTCCAAAAACTCGACGTCGCAGCTCGTGCAGCGCTACAAGACGGTGCAGACGGACAACGATAAACACACCAAGATGTACGAACTTTACTCCAACCGTCTGGCGTCGCACCTGGCGTCATGGGAGGACTTTGAAAACGAGCACGGAACGGGAGACGAGGAGGAGACGCGCCACACGTACCGCGAGGCGCACGAGTGGTTTGTAGATCCGACGACTCGGTTTCTGCAGGAGACCAACCTGACGCCGTCGCGTTGGGTCCGCATCGAGCGACCGGATCACTGCAAGGAGCGCGTCTCCATGTGCAATCTTGAGGTGCAATGCGCGCGGACGCAACTGTCCACGGTGAAGGGACGGGACGAGAACGCACCCATCAAGACGTGCTATTACGACATCGAGACCACAGGATTGGAGTCCTCCTCTGCGGAGGTGATCCAGGTGTCGCTCGTCTTTCGCCAAGGGGAAGACGTGAAGCGCGTTCTCGTGGGGTCGCGCGACCACGACCCGATTCCCAACGTACTCGTGCACGCCGTCAGTACGGAGGCGGAGGTTCTCGCGACGACGCAGCGCGTCATCCTGGAGGAGGACCCCGAGTCACTCGTGTCATACAATGGTGTCAACTTTGACAACCCCTTTCTGCGCGACCGTGCGGAGAAACACGGCCTGGACCAATTCTTCTACCTGTCTCGGTTTGCGCTCAAGCGGTGCAACATTCGAGAACTCAAACTGCAGTCGTCTGGAATGGGGGACAACCTCCTTCGCTACTTTGACACACCAGGCCGTTCCAACTACGACTGGTATGTGAAGCTGAAGCGCGACTTGACCCAGGAGGACAGTTACAAATTGGACTACATGGCGAAGAAGTTCTGCGGAAAGAGCAAGGTGGAACTCGCGTCTGGTCTCAAATGGCGGCGCATGACGGCGACCATGGACCGCGACGACGCGTACGAACTTGAAGGTTGTGACCGTCTCGTGGACGCGCTGCAGAGTGGACGCGCGCTGTACGAGTTTTCGCAGGACGAATGGCGCGGCATGGAGATCACCACTCCTCTGGTGGAGCACCATTGGGTGCGAGTGGGGGAGCACTGCTACGCGCCAATGAACACGAAGCATCGCGCCATTCTCGATTTGTACAATGGAACGTCGAAGGACCGCGCGCGCCTCGGATACTACTGCGTTGAGGACTCGGAGATCCTGGACGATCTCAATACAGCGCGTGCGATGATGGTGGAGATTTACCAATTCTCTGGTGTCTTTGGCATCGTTCCCGAATGGGTGTACTTTCGCGGACAGCAGGTGCGGTTCATATCGCAGATTCTGAAAAAGGCGCGCGTCGCGGAGGCGACTCCTCTCCTCATGAATCGTCCACCGGACGGATTTCAGGGCGAGGACCGATCGGGGTACGACGGTGCGGTCGTCAACGACCCCATCAAGGGGTTTCATAAGCGTCCCGTTGGAACTCTGGATTGGAAGTCACTCTACCCGGCAATCATGATTTCCGCCAACCTCTGCCACTCGACGTGCGTCATCGACCCAAACCTCTTCGACATGGAGGGAGTGCAGCACTACGACATTTCTGCCGACTATCGCACGCATTTCGTGTCGGAGAAGGTGCATCGCGGCATCCTTCCCCAGATTCTCGAGGAGTTGGCGGTGGAGCGGAAGAACGCCAAGGGTATGGTGAAAAAGGCACTGAAGGAGGCGGAGCAGTACAAGGGAGTCGACGACGCCAAGTACAACTATCATGTGCAAATGTCCAAGGTGTACGACGGGCGTCAGTTGGCGGTCAAAGTGGCGATGAACTCCATCTACGGCGCGTGTGGGACGTCTCTCGACGCGGGTGCCAAGTTTCCGTGTCTCGACATTTCCGCGACGGTCACCTTCATCGGTCGCGAGGCGATGGCGCACAAGAAGCGCATCCTCGCCGAAAAGTTCCCCGGAATCGTCATCATCTACGGCGATACCGGTGCGTAACGCGCTACGCACGCGCATAACATTACTAACAGTTTGTTGTTCACGCCCCGCGCGCGCAGATTCGGTCATGATCATGTTCCCGGACGTGGACGACGTGGACGAGTGCGGGCGTCTGTGTGAGGAGGCGGCCGAGTTCGTGACCAACTTTTTTCAAAACGAGTTGAACCTGCGCGCCATGGAGCTCGAGTTTGAGAAGATCTTCCGTCCCTACCTCTTGGAGGGCAAGAAGCGGTACATTGGACTCAAGTACGAACCCGACGGCAATGGCGGAATGGTGTGCAAGGGCATCGACGCCAAGGGCGTGGAGACGGAGCGCAAGGACACACTCCCGTACTTGAAACTCATCATGCGCGAGGTGCGCGACGCACTCATCCTGCGTCGCGACGAGGCGGAGGCGCTCGCGTGCTTCCGCACACGCATGGACGCGCTCGTCGACGGCAAGGTTCCCATGGAGTTGCTGACGCTCAAGAAGAACCTGTCGTCCAAGGTGGCCCACAAGTCGGACAGCATCGTGCAGGCGCGCGTGAACAAGAAGCGCAAGGAGCGCGAGGCAGGGTCGGAGGCGCAGGTGAACGAGCAGGTGGAGTACGTCCTACTGAACGAGGGGCACAAGAAGTCGAAGACAACCGATCTCGCCGAGGACCCGGCGCACGCCAAGGAGCACGGACTGGAACTCAACTACAAGTGGTACTGGGAGCACTGCATCCGCGACGCGATGAAAAAAATGCTCGAGTACGTTCCCTCCATCGACTACGCGAAACTCACGCGCGAGTACACGCAGCGTCTCGAGGCGAAGCGCATGGGAGTCAAGGCGAACGTGTTCCAGTCGCTGTTTAAGAAGCGACCGCGTCAGGAGTGATATACAATGATGATCGACACGCCAAAATTTTACAATCACTATATGAAATGACACGTAATAGTGGCGGTAGACACCGATCACGTCGTTCGAAACGACGGTATCGCAGTACTAGTCCTGCTTCTCAACTTGCGAAAAGGCGCATTAATCATTCATCGGAACGCGTGGAACCCTGTCGAACCAGTGCACCTCCTGCGATCGCGAACTTTGCATACATTCAATCGTCATGGGATACGGTTGATGTAAGGTGCAATGGGAAGCCAGTATGCACGGTAAATACATTTCTGAAAACGGTACGGTTCGATGTTCACGCCGTCACGTCCATTAATGTTACGGTCGTAAACGACGCCGTGACGCGTTGTCCACCTACCCTACCACCCGACATGGTGTCTTTCATGACGGTAAAACCTGTGGTCGACGGACGAGGACTTGTGGAAAAATTCAATGTCACGCACGAACATGATTTCCACATCTTTCGGATACGCAATAACACCAAACTAGAGGTCATACATAGAGCGCTCGATGACAACTATGGCACGACAACAATATTGTTCCTTTGCGACAACGACCTTCCGCCGCATTTATGGAATGCAATGCAATACATAAAGGAAATTCAAGAACTCCCGGTCTCTATGTCGTGAAAAAAAAGGCATTCGTGATAGGAAATATGTACGACCTGTGCCAGATCATAGAGACGGTCGGGTCCCACGAGGACCGGCGGCGTCTCTTTCCACAGGCGACAAAGACGACGCCGGGGACGTCGGTCCTGCGCGGGCGGTACCGGTTCCTCGACCAGGAGTTTTCGGTGCAGTCCGTGCTGGGTAAAGGCGAATACGGGCGCGTGATGCTTGGTACCTTTGGATCGCGCGACGTGGTCCTCAAGCGCAACGTCAAGGTGAGTATGCGTGAGGACGTGAACGAGGTCATCATGCAGACGCGACTGTACTGCTACCTGCGGGACAATCATTCGTCCGCGTCGACGCACATGGCGCGCATTCCCGAGACGATCTTCGCGGCTGCGGTGCCGGGGTTCGGACGCGTGTTGGGAATGGAGCGGATGGACGTTCCCCTCCTCGCTCACGTGCAGAAGACTACCGCGTCGGCGCAGGTGCGAGTGGTGCGCGATGCCCTGGTAAAGATGTGTGAACTCCTAGTCGTGCTTCAATCCAAGTTTTCCTTTATGCACGGCGACCTTCACGGCGAGAACGTCATGGTACGTGGCGCCGACGAAGTTTTCCTCATCGATTTTGGAATGGCGAGTGCCAAGTTTGACCGGCATCCGCGCACCATTACGAGTGAGCGGTACCAAGGTGTCCCCTTTCACCCACATTTGGACCTTCTCACCCTCATCACAGCGCTGCGCGAAGACCTGGGATTGTCCAAACACAGCGGAGTCGCCGCGTGGTGCGGCACCTTTGTTGATCCGTTTTGGACGACGGTGCGTGCGGAGCTCCTACGCGACGGCGGCACATCACGCACCAAACTACCTTACGGAGCGCGGACGACGGTGCGCACGGCGCGTAAGGAAATTCTGTCGAGTGGCGAGGTTTACTACGCACACCACCTTCTTTACGAAGACATCGGTCGCGTCTCTTACCCACCGTGCGACCCTCGCACCATGCTTCGGCGTCTGAAGTCGTCACGGACTCCCTCCTCTCCCAAACGCCTGACGCACGAACGCCTATTCGAAGACGTGTAACGGGGTGTAATATATCACGAGGGTATTCGTTGACTCGTTGTACGTAAAACAACACAACGCTATGTTCCGTCGAGTGGTCTAAAGTTTTTTTGTAAACAAACGTAATACACACATGACGCAAAATGTTTCACGAGGTATCAGAGAAATAACGTCCCGTAAGTCCCCGCGCAGGTCATCGCGCAGGTCATCGCGTAGGACATCGCGCAGGTCATCGCGTAGGACATCGCGCAGGTCATCGCGTAGGACATCGCGCAGGTCATCGCGTAGGACATCGCGTAGGAGATCGCGCAGGTCATCGAGTAGGAGATCGCGCAGGTCACCACGTTCTGCAGGTGTACGGTCACATTCGGTACGGTACCGAGCGTCTAACTCTACCTTCATGTCACGCTTAGACGCTTCCGAGATGCATGAAATTACAATAGCCGTCATGCAGAGCCTGGTACAATTGTATCAGGACGACTACGACGGATTGTCGGAGTCCGTATTGAAAGAATCAGTGCAAACCAGGTTTGTCGATGATGCAAAATGGTTGAACGCACAAGTTGGAAAATGTTTGAGTTTGACTGATGATGTGCAAATGGTGAGAGACATCCTATTAGATGCAATCTATGATAGGAGCGTGTTTGATAATCAATCGGAATTTGAGAACATGTTAATGATGATGCTCAAAACACCCCAGACCGAACCGACGCCAACTACACGTGAGGGGATAAGAGACCAACCACTACTTTCGACACCACGTGAACGTGTGAATTGGGAGGGAGGCGTGGGTCCTGACGATGAGAGGGGGGAACGAATGTATCGCACGTTTTCTGAAAGTGTCAGGTTGGCCTGTTATCACGGTGTGAATGACATTCGTAATAAAGAGGACCAGGCGAGATCTGTCGTTGTTCTCCGTGGTACAGGCAGTGGGATTGGAGAGGCGTCTTTACTGAAACGAATAGGATGGACCTCATATCATGTCGTTTCCATAGATCCATTTAATGAACCAACTGCCCATTTTGAGACCAAAACTTTTCACCACTTTAAAAATTACGACCACGCTATCTCCCACATGCAGAGCCAGAGAATGATCCCAGTGGTTGTATTGGCACTCAATTATGGCACGATAACACCATTGATAGAGGTCGACGGAAAGGAGGTCGAAAGTGACGAATATAAGATCGCTGAACGAAACCTTTTCCAATATTGTTTCGATGCCAACGCAAGGTGTAGATACGCAATGGCATATTTCGATAGATACAAAAGACTATACGATAGGTACTGCTTCGTGGCTGAGCATATTCAGAGGACATACATTTCGGTTGACCCGGCGAATAAGGTAAATGTTCCACCCGATGGAGACTGTATGTTTCAATGTGTGGCACGGTGTACAGGCGGAGATCCCATAACACAAGTGGGGACGAATGCAATGCGATTGAGGGTGTCTGGGTTCATAAGGAGAAATTGGATGACATACTACGATAAATTGAAAGAAGTACTACCCAAAGAAAGCATTATGGTACAACACGCGCGAACAGTGGAAGCTAGGGGACAGTTTGGAACCATCGTTGATTTGTTCGCACTAGCAAACACAGAGTCATGTATCATCAACGTGTTTCTACACAGTGCTGACGGTGTTAGGTTTTTGGATACATTCGTCCCCGAAGAACCGAAATTGGAATACAGGTCGTGCACATTGTTGTACGACGCTATTTCGGAAATTGAAGCAGGTCACGAAGATGGAGGAGGACATTACGATCTGATCGTTAGCACAACATACAAGGAGTTTCCAAGTCGGACGTATCATTTGTAATGAACGAACCAACGTCAGCGGCGGTGACGGTGGTGATGCGACCGGCGCCGACGGCGCGACGAGGAGGTGCGACGGCGTCGACTGTGACGGGATGGAACGCGGAGGTGACGCCGCAACGTTTTGTGTGACGGACGGCGATGCGAGTGACGGTGGTGCCGTCCACTACGACGGCGTCTAGGGGGGGATCTGGCTCTGCTCCCACGCCTCCACGACGGGCGGTTCTCCCACATGTGAGGTTCGTTGTGTGTTGGTATCCTATTACTTTTTTGATCGTTTCGGATCTCTTGTCTTCACATTCTGGTACCAACTCCACATGCGTACCAACGATTGCAATGGCTCCTCTCACCAGAGAGCAGCGTTCCGTCCTCGCGTGTTGCACCACCATGCTTCCGTTCGACGTATGGGTCCACATCAGCACGTTTCTATGCTTCGTTCACGATGCGTGCAAAATGAAGCAGATCTGCAAACTTTTCGACACGCAGTTTATCCACGCATGCGTGGGTCGCCGCATTCACGGTCTGACGAATGTGAACGTATCCATTCTACCATCGACTACGTTCCGCATGGCACATGCAGAACGTGCATGGCACGGAGTCCGTCTCACCGCCACACGTACAGATGGTGCACCCCCTGCGCATTCGTCGACCCTCGTGATTCGCTCTGATGCTGGTATGCAGCTCATTGGGCGTCAGAGGGATGATATGCACCCGAATGTCTCTCGTGTACATTTGTTGGTGGAGCTCGCGAGCTCACCCGTCCAACTTGGTGGCGTGTGCATGGGTTTCGTCAACGTCATTGGACAAAATGGCACAGTGGTCGACGGTGAATATCACCTTCCGGGCGCTAGGGTGCCAGTGTACCTGGGAACCGACATCGAACTTGTGATGAACACGGGGATCTCCTACAAGGTCGCGTACCTCTGAGCGTCGCGGCGCAGAGTTTGGGGGAATGTAAAAAAAGAGGACGTTGGGGGTTGCGCATCTGTGAAACGGTAGATTACATTCGAATGTAGTTGTTGGTACAGCCGTTACATGCGTCTGCAAGAAGCGTTGCGTACCAACCACAAAAGGAGACACGTGTCACGTACCAAACACAAAGAACGCGCAAGAGCGAACGCAAGAGAGATCATCATGCTGTGCACCTTCACCTTCCCCAATGGCGACGTCTGGAACGCGATGGTTCCCGGATTCGACGGTACCGTCGTCCTCGAGAACTTCCGTGTCGTGTCCTTGAGCGACGGCACCATGCGCCTCCTCGTTGGTCCATTCACCCCACGCAACCCCCTCGAGGTGGGCACCCCGGTGACCCTCGTGGAGAGCAAGACGCACGGCACCGTCGTGAATACCAACGGGGTGAAGTCATACGTCAAGACGGGCACGGACACCGACCCCGTCGTGGACCTGGTCCCCAACGCGTCCCTCGTCTACCGCATGGGGACGACCATCGACCAGGACCTGCCCCCGCACCACACGGTCAACGGCTACCTCGTGCCCATGGAGGAGGAGGTCGCGACGCAAGAACCTGTGGAGGACACGGAAGAGAACAACACCGACGACGTCATGAAGGGCACGCAGTCGGTGGATGTGATGGACGTTTCGATCCCCATCTCCGATCGGTCGTACTCCACGTGGAAGGACAAGAGACTGACGGAACTCGCGCGGTACGATGATCACGGATACGTGGAGTTTCTGCGCGAACCGCGACAGAAGTCCAAGTTCGACGTCACCATGCATGTCTACATACATGACAAGGCCATCCTCTGCGGCTGCAATGACAATGACGATATTGCTCGCATTTCCGACACGTCGGACGTGTTTTCCAACCTCTGCCTCCCTCCCCCTCCTCTCCGCGAACTGAAACCCGGAGTCTGCATCCCCTACCGGAACCACATCAATGCGCGTGTGACGGTGACGTCCGGTGTGGCAACGCACTATGTGGTCGACGACCCCATGCATCCGACCATACTGGAGGTATGCAACATGGACGATCGGGCGTGTGAGTTCATGCGCGACAGGATTGCACGCGAGCTCACACAGGAGACGCCGAACGCACCACCGCAGGGCGACGATCTACTCGATCACACCGTGGAGGAGGCACCTCCCGGGGACTACAATGTGTCAGAGGAGGAGGACGACGTCGAGGACGAGGAGGAGGACGACGTCGACGCAGAGGCGCAGATGCTCA
>MDSV01010928.1_pt1 | contig 15591 bp, 14 predicted proteins | sample 810851 | NCBI WGS metagenome assembly MDSV01 (sample SAMN05326640, study PRJNA326480) | marine metagenome | isolation source: seawater | place: Atlantic Ocean: North East | collected 2012
ACCCCATTTGCTGCACAGATTGCTGCTGAAAAAGCAGGTCAAAAAGCAACAGAATTTGGAATAAAAAGTCTTGAAGTACTTGTCAAAGGTCCTGGACCAGGAAGAGATTCCGCAGTAAGAGCCCTAAATAGTGCTGGTTATAAGATTACAAATATTAAAGATATAACCCCTCTGCCTCATAACGGATGTAGACCACCTAAAAAGAGGAGAGTCTAATGGCTAAATATACAGGATCAAAGTGTAAGTTAATGAGACGCGAAGGAACTGATTTATATTTGAAATCTGGATCAAGAGCTCTCGATACAAAATGTAATCTAGACAGAAAACCTGGAATTGTTGGTGAACGAAGAGAAAAGTTATCTGATTATGCGCTTCAGTTAAGAGAGAAACAAAAAGTAAAAAGATTATATGGCATACTTGAAAAACAATTTAGAAACTATTATAAAAAATCTGCTAGCAAAAAAGGCTCTACTGGCGAAAATCTCCTTACATATTTAGAGTCACGACTGGATAATGTGGTATATAGATCAGGTTTTGGATCAACTAGAGCAGAATCAAGACAGCTTGTTAATCACAAAAATATCGAAGTGAATGGAAGCATAATTAATATTCCATCTTATCAAGTTCAAGCAACAGATAAGATATCAATAAGGCAAAAAAGTAAAGATCAGACGCGTATACAGTTTGCATTATCAGTAGCTGAAACTCGCAATTCAAGCGATTGGATTGATGTGGACTCAAAAAGTCTTATAGCGACTTATTTACGTGTACCCGAAAGGTCTGAACTACCGAAAGAAATTAATGAATCACTAATCGTAGAATTATACTCAAAATAGCAGGTAACATATGAACACTATCACATTTTTAAAACCAAATTTAGTTGATATTGAGATGATATCAACTTCAAAATCTAAAATTACAATACAACCACTTGAAAGAGGTTTTGGTCATACTTTAGGCAATGCCCTTAGAAGGATATTATTATCATCCATGCCTGGAAGCGCTGTTACAGAGGTATCTATTGATAATATTCTTCATGAATACAGTACAATTGATGGTGTGCAAGAAGATGTTCTTGAAATTTTGCTTAACATTAAGAAGTTAGCCTTGGTACTTCATGATAAAGACAAAATTGAGGTTGAACTTAGAAAAAAAGGTAAGGGGCCAATTCTTGCATCTGACATAGAAGACCATCCAAACTTAGAAATTAAAAATCCAGATTTTTGTATTGCTAATATGACAAATGATAAAGCTGAACTTGTGATTAATCTAACTATTTCTCAAGGGAAAGGTTATCAGCCAGCTGTAAAAAGAAAATTCAATGAACTAGAAGACTTAGGAATTGGCAAGATGCAAATTGATGCATCTTTTACACCAGTGGAGAAAGTGTCATACAGTGTTGATAATGCAAGGGTAAAACAAAAAGCTGATCTGGATAAACTAATCATCGAGCTTGAAACAAATGAAACAATTGAACCTGAGGATGCAATAAGAACTGCTGGTAAAATACTTAGAGAACAATTAGAAGTATTTAGTCATCTAGAGATTAAAAATGATACACAAGATGAAGTTGATGAGTACCATATTGACCCAGTCTTACTAAGACCAGTCGATGACCTGGAATTAACAGTAAGATCAGCAAATTGTTTAAAAGCAGAAAATATCCATTACATTGGAGATTTGGTTCAAAGAAGTGAAAATGAACTTCTAAAAACTCCTAACTTAGGTAAAAAATCATTAACAGAAATAAAAGATGTACTTTCAACACATAGTTTGACACTAGGTCAAACGATAGAAGACTGGCCTCCTAAAAATATTGAAAAAAGATAATGAGACACAAGAAATCAGGCAGACAATTAAACAGAAATTCATCACACAGAAAAGCTATGTTCAAAAACATGGCTATATCATTGTTTGATCATGAGCATATAGAAACATCTTTGGCAAAAGCTAAAGAACTTAGAAGAACTGCTGAACCTTTAATTACTCTGGCGAAAAGTGATACTTTAATGAGAAGAAGGTTAGCATATTCAAGAATCGGAGATAAAAGAATTGTTAAAAAGCTTTTTGAGGTTCTTGGTCCTAGATTCAAAAGTAGACCTGGCGGTTACCTTAGAGTTCTAAAAAAAGGACATAAGCTTGGTGATGCATCACCTGTAGCATATGTTCTTTTATCAGAGTAAATCTAAATCTTGTTTCTTAAATACTGTCCTGTATAAGATTTTTTAGTGCTTGCTAAATCTTCTGGTGTCCCGATCCCAATGATTTTTCCACCTCCATTTCCACCTTCTGGTCCTAAGTCAATAATCCAGTCTGCTGTTTTTATTACATCAAGATTATGTTCAATAATAATTAGAGTATTACCTTTTTCTTTTAATCTCTCTAATACTTTCAATAGATTTTTTACATCATAACTGTGTAAGCCTGTTGTTGGCTCATCCAAAACATAAAGAGTATGCCCTGTATCAGGTCTAATTAACTCTTTAGCAAGCTTTATTCTTTGAGCTTCTCCACCAGATAGTGTAATTGCACTCTGGCCTAATTTAATATAACCCAGTCCTACATCAGAGAGGATTACTAGTTTTTTATAGATTCTTGGATAATTTTTAAAAAACTCTAAGGCTTCCTCAACTGTCATATCTAAAACGTCACTTATATTTTTATCATTTAATTTAATTTCCAGTGTCTCATTGTTATATCTTTTCCCATTACATTTTTCACATTGTACATAAACATCTGAGAGAAAGTGCATCTCAACTTTTATTTGGCCTTGTCCATCACAATGCGAGCATACTCCATTATTCTTTCCTTTCACATTAAAACTAAATCTACCCGGAGTATAACCTCTTGACTTAGATTCAGGTTTTTTAGCAAATTCATCTCTAATTAAAGAAAATATGCCGGTATATGTCACAGGGTTAGATCTTGGTGTCCTTCCAATTGGACTCTGATCTATATCTATAATCTTATCAATATAATCAATTCCATTGATTACTTCACAATTAATGAAGCCCTCATTATTATCTAAGAGTTTATTGACTATGGATGTATATAAAACATTATTTACTAATGAGGATTTTCCTGATCCTGATACGCCAGTAATACATGTAAGAAGGCCAATAGGTATTTTAACATTTATATCATCCAGATTATTTGCATTTGCTTTCGTTATAGAGATCCATTTTTTATTTGGTTTTAAACGTTCATTGGGAACCTCTATGATATTTCTACCAGCAATAAAATCAGATGTATGTGAAGATACATTTTTTAACTTTGATGGTTTTCCTGAGAACACTACCTCTCCACCATGCACTCCAGCATCTGGACCGATATCAACTATATAGTCAGAAGTTAAAATTGTATCCTCGTCATGTTCCACAATTATTACCGTATTTCCTAAGTCACGAAGGTTCTTTAGTGTAGTAAGCAACTTATCATTATCTCTTTGATGTAATCCTATTGATGGCTCATCTAGAACATACATGACTCCTGTAAGCCCTGAACCTATTTGACTTGCTAATCTTATTCTTTGAGATTCACCTCCAGACAACGTTTCAGCACTTCTTGATAGTGTAAGATATTTTAGTCCAACATTATTTAAAAATTTTAGTCTAGACAAAATTTCATAGATAATTTTTTCAGAAATTTTTTCCTTCATACTACTAAGCTTGATATTAGTAAAGAACTCAATTGCTTCTTCGACATTTAATTTAGAAACTTCACTTATAGATTTATTATCGACGAAGATATTTCTTGCAGAAATATTTAATCTATCTCCATCACATTCCCTGCAGATGCTTTCAGTGAGAAATCTTTCATAGTACCTTTTCACACTAAATCGAAATGCATTATTATAATTTCTTTCAAAAATATTACATATTCCTTCCCACTGTTTTACTTCAGTTGTATTGATAAACCTCTTTGTTTTCTTATTAAGTTTTATAATACTGAAATTAATTTCTTCATCTGTTCCATGAAATAGTACATTTTTAAAACTTTTCGGCAATTTATAATATTTTTCATCAAGATTCACATCAAAATGTTTAGCTAATGACAGTAGCATTGAGTGATATAGTTGATTTTTTTTATCCCAACCCGCAATAGCGCCATTACTCAGGCTTAGCTCTGGATTTTCAATAATTTTATTTTCATCAAAAAATTCATCTACACCTAAACCGTCACATCTTTGACATGCACCGGAGGGAGAATTGAAAGAAAATAATTTAGGTTCAAGCTTACCGATAGAGTATCCGCAGTGTGGACAAGCATATTTAGTTGAGAAGATATATTCTTCTTTTTTATCCACTTCTGATATATATATTATGCCATCAGAAATTTCTGACGAAGAATTCAAGGATTCAATGATTCTTAATTTATTTATTTGAGTAATCTCTACCCTGTCAATCACTATATCTATATTATTTTTTTTCTTAGGATCTATGATATGACCTATCATGTGTTTTGATATATCAGTAATTTTATGGATTTCACCATTCACTCGTACTCGATTAAATCCTTGCTGAGAAAAGTTTTGAATCGTCTTTACATGCTCACCTTTTTGTTCTTTAACAATAGGTGACAAAATTAATACTGTAGTATCCTGAGAAGTCTCGATGAGTTTATCATACATATCTGGCGTGGACATAGCATCTAGACTGACATTATGTTCAGGACATTTAGGATCTCCTATCCTCGCATACAGTAGTCTCAGATAATCATATATTTCAGTAACTGTTCCTACTGTAGATCTTGGATTGTGTGATGTTGATTTTTGTTCTATTGATATAGCTGGTGAGAGCCCCTCTATTTTATCAACATCAGGTTTGTCCACCATTGATAGAAATTGCCTTGCGTATGCTGATAAAGATTCAACATAGCGCCTTTGTCCTTCAGCAAAAATAGTATCAAATGCTAAAGATGATTTTCCTGACCCTGATAGTCCTGTAATTGTGATAAGGTTATTTTTAGGAAGTTCAAGATCAATATTTTTAAGATTATGGGTTCTTGCGCCTTTGATTTTGATGAATTTTTCCACTTTAGGATGATAACATTTTTTAGAACTATAAACTCAAGACTTTACACATGCATAATAGGCGATTCGAGCATCTAAGAACTGGATTAAGTGGTATTTTCTTTTTTACTGCTGTAATATCTGTTGTGTGGGACATTAAAAATGTCTTAATACTGTTTCTATAGGAGTGAGCATTGTCAGTAAATAAAGTTATATTGTTAGGTAGAGTTGGTAATGATCCAGAGGTAAAATTTATGCCTAGCGGAAATGCTGTTGTAAATCTTTCTATAGCAACAAACAGAAAATTTAAGAATCAAGACTCAGGCTCATATGAGGATAAAACGGAATGGCATAGAGTGGTGTTTTTTAATAAACCTGCAGAAACTATTGGTCAATATGTCAGAAAAGGCCAACAGTTGTATGTTGAGGGAAGACTGCAAACTAGAAAATGGCAAGACAAAGACGGAGTTGAGAAGTATTCTACTGATATAATTTCAGATAATTTCACTTTTGTGGGAAGTAAATCAGATTCAGCCGATAACTTTGCACCACAAAAAAATCAAGAAAGTAATGATTTTTCAAATCAAGATATCATAAAGGATGAAGATATACCTTTTTAATAAATGATAAAAAATAAAAAGTACTTTATTAAGTCTCAAGGTTGCCAGATGAATCAATATGATTCTGATAAAATAGGCGATTTACTCACTCATCATTATAATATGACTCATACATATGATCCATCTCAAGCAGATTTATTAATCCTTAATACATGCTCAATTAGAGAAAAAGCACAAGAGAAGGTCTTTTCAGAATTAGGCAGATGGAAAAAAATTAAAAAAAATAATCCAGGTATGTTAATAGCTGTTGGAGGATGTGTTGCTTCTCAAGAAGGAAAAAATATTCAACAAAGAGCCCCCGAGGTAGATATTATATTCGGACCCCAAACTTTACATCGTTTGCCTAAAATGATAGACGATGTCTTTATAAAGGAGAGTAAACCGGTTGATGTGACATTCCCACTCATTGAAAAATTTGATTATATTCCTCAGAGCAAAAAATCAGATGTATCTCAATATGTATCAATTATGGAAGGATGTAGTAAATATTGTACTTTCTGCGTGGTTCCTTATACCAGAGGGGAAGAAGTGAGCAGGACGTTAGATGAAATTATTTATGAAGTGTCTAATCTTGCCAAGAATGGCGTCAAGGAAATTATATTACTTGGTCAAAATGTTAATGCATACAAAGGAATAAGACAGAGAGATAATAAATCAATAAACTTTTCAGAGTTAATAAGGTACATTTCAAAAATTGAGAGTATTGAAAGAATACGTCATACTACATCACACCCAATAGATTTTTCCGATGATTTGATAAATGAATATCATAATAAAAAACTATGTAGCAATTTACACTTACCAATTCAGTCTGGATCAGATTTCATACTTTCTAAAATGAAACGTAAACATACAACTCTGGAATATAAAAGTATGATTAAAAAAGTAAGATCTGTAAGACCAGATATTAGTATAACATCAGACTTTATAATAGGTTATCCAGGAGAAACTGAAAATCATTTCCAAGAAACTTTAGATTTAATTTCGGATATCAAATTCGATGATGGCTACAGCTTTATATATAGTAAAAGGCCGGGTACAATTGCCTCAACTGAAATTGATAATGTTTCTTTAGATGAAAAAAAAACAAGATTATCTAAAGTACAAGATCTTTTAAGAAAAAATTCAGAAAAATATCTATCACAACTTGTAAACACTAAACAAAATGTTTTAGTTGAAGGGAAATCAAAAAAAAATCGAAGGTGAACTTTATGGTAGAACATATACAAATAAAATTGTTCATTTCATCGCCCCTGATGAGTTCCTAGGAAAAAGTATAGAAATCGAAATACTAAAAGCAAAACGAAGCTCATTGTATGGACAAATATAAATAATGAAATCTCGTCAAAATAATACTAACCAACACATAAAGCTAGAACCCATAGATAACGATAGACTTGCTAATTTATGTGGTTTATTGGATAAAAATATCAGACAAATAGAAACTTTTTTTGATGTAGAAATATCTAATAGGGGAAATTCCTTTAAAATTACTGGAGATGGTGAAAACGTTGCCAGTACATCTAATTTTATTGAGAGGATGTATGACCTGTCTGGAAATGAGGAAATTACACCAAAGCAATTACATTTATATCTAAACAACTCTGGAGAATTATTATCTCATGATTATGAAAATGAGACGAATCATAATATAAAGTTAAAAAAATTAACTATTAAACCAAAATCTATTAACCAAAAGAAATTTATTGATACTATAAATAAAAATACAATCACATTTGGAATTGGAGCAGCTGGAACAGGAAAAACGTTCCTTGCTGTAGCTTCTGCTGTCTATGCTCTCGAAAATGGCCAGGTAAAAAAGATAATCTTAGTACGACCCGCTATAGAGGCAGGTGAAAAACTTGGATTTCTCCCTGGTGACCTAGCAGAAAAAATTGATCCTTATTTGCAGCCTCTATATGATTCCCTTTATGAATGCTTGGGTTTTGAAAATGTAAACAAACTTTTAGAAAAAAATGTTATTGAGATTGCCCCACTAGCTTATATGAGGGGAAGAACTCTAAATGATGCATTTATTATTTTAGATGAGGCGCAAAATACTACTATTTCACAAATGCAGATGTTTCTTACGAGGATAGGTTATGGGTCTTCAACAGTTGTAACTGGAGACGTAAGTCAAATTGATCTGCCAAGAGAATCGTCATCTGGACTTAAAGATTGTTTAGAATTTATTTTAAAAATTAAAGGTATAGATGCAGTCAACTTCCTACCAAAAGATGTAATGAGACATAGGATAGTAACGTCTATTATAACTGAATATGGAAAAAGAAAAAAAAATAAAGATTAACTATATAACTTATATTAAAAAACACTATATTCCATCAACGCGAATCATGAAAAAGTGGATTTTAAAAAGCTTAATGAAAGATGTTTTGTCACATGTAAATATAATATTTGTTGGACACCAGAGAATAAGAACACTCAATAAAAACTATTTAAATAATGACTATGTTACTAACGTGCTAACATTTCCAGATAATGAAAAAAATACCTCTTCTGGAGATATTATTTTATGCCCAAAGATTATTAACAAAGAAGCAAAAGAGTTCGGGCTTCCATCGAAGCTTAGGTGGGCGCATATGATTATTCACTCTATGTTACACCTTCAAGGATATACACATAATTTAACAAGAAATAGATTAAAAATGGAAAAATTAGAGGTGAAATTGTTAACAGATATGAATTATGGAAACCCATATGTCAGAAATTAAAGATAATTCCTGGTTTGATAAGATTAAAGACCTTTTAGGTGATAGCCCAAAGGACAAGAAAGATTTAATTTCACTTCTAACTACTGCTGCTAAAGATAATCTTATTAGTCAAGACTCGTATCAGATGATATTAGGTGTATTTAGTGTGTCCGAAATTCCCGTTAGGGAAATAATGATTCCCAGACCTCATGTAATTGCTATTGATGTTAATGAAGAATTAAATACTGTAATAACCAAGGTCATTGAATCAGGACACTCGAGATTTCCGGTAATCAATGGGAAACTTGATGAAATCATAGGTATACTTCATGCAAAAGATTTATTAAAAAATCAAATTGATACAAATAACGATTTTGATCTTCATGATTATATGCGATCAGCAACATTTATTCCTGAGAGCAAAAGATTGAACGTTCTGCTGAATGATTTTAAAGCAAGTCGTAACCATATAGCTATCGTAATTGATGAACATAGTAATGTATCGGGACTTGTTACCCTTGAGGACCTAATTGAGGAAATAATTGGTGAAATTGATGATGAGCATGATATATCATCGAGAGAGTTTATAATTCAACAAGCAAGCAACAAATACATAATCGATGCACTTCTTACTTTAGATGATTTTAATGATAGATTTGATACATCATTTGTAGATGAAGATATAGAGACGTTAGGTGGATTTCTCATTAATAAATTTGAAAAAGTGCCAACAAAGCAAGAAATTATTGAAATAAATAATTTTATCTTTACCGTGCTGTCAGCAGACTCAAAAAAAATCAACCGCATACAGCTAATCATTAAAAAAGATAACAATAGCACTTGAAGTTATTTTACTTGTTATTTGCCGCAGGATTATATGTATTATCATATTCTCCATTTGACTATAAAGTATTAATTTTTCTCTCTCTAGTGATTTTCTTAGAAATGATCGAGAACGTTTCATTAAAAAAGAAAATAAGATATACATTTCTTTATGCATTTTTAATTCATATGTTAGGTGTCTCTTGGGTGAGTGAGAGTTTGATCACATATGGACTAATGGGCATCGTTGGAAGTACCTTAGTTACAATATTCTTCATAGTAATAATAAGCGTACCTTATATATTAATCGCGCTATTTCATAAGCCAATCAAAAAAAATAGTATTTATAATATTAATTTACTTGCAGTTATATTTTTATTAGCTGAATATATCAAATCTGTCTTCTTTGGTGGGTTTCCATGGCTTTTGATTGGAAATTCTCAAAATGGAACTATTTTCAATTTTATATATCCAGTTTTTGGATCATATATGGTTAGCTACATTGTCGTGTTAATGTCATGTATATTCTATAAGTCATTTCACGTTAAGCAAAAACAGTATATTCTTCTATCACTAATATTGGGATTAACATATCTGTCATCATATTTCCAAAGTAATAATAAAGATGTTAGTCACTATGATCATATTAGTTTTACAATATATCAACCAAATATATATCCAGAAAAAACATATGATGCTGACGAATATCAAAATATTGTAAGTCAGTATATTAGGTTTCTTAATCAAAAAGATCCTACTGATTTAACTATTCTTCCTGAAACTATAACGCCATATGTACTAAACAATAATAATAAACTATTAGAAAAGCTAATGAGAATGTCAAATAAGAGCAATATTATTATTGCTGGCTTATTTACTAAATCTGAAAATAATTATTTTAACAGCATGGTTTTCTTCTCTGATCAAATTAACTATTACCATAAAAGAAAACTTGTTCCATTTGGAGAATATACTCCTTGGTATGATAATTTTATTAAATTATCAGATTTACTTAACATCCCGCTGTCAAACTTATCTCATGGACCTAATCCTCAAAAAGATATTTTTTTTAATAATACTAAACTATTACCTTTAATCTGCTTTGAAAGTACATTTCCAAATTTAATACTGTCTAGTATTAAAAATGAAACTATCATCAATATTAGTAATGATGGTTGGTTTGGTAACAGCTTAGCTCCATATCAGCACCTTCAGATCACGCAAATCAGAGCACTTGAATTCAATAGGTACATATTAAGAGCAGCAAACACTGGACTTAGTGCTGTTATAAATAATCACGGTGAAGTTATCGAATATATTCCTTTTAATAAAGAGGGGTCAATATCAGGGTATGTACCAATAAATTTAGATAGGTCATTCTACTCTCGATATGGAGATATGTCTGTTTTGATGTTACTATTTTTGACACTGCTTTCTAAGGGATTAATTAGACAAAAATAAATGAATAAAGACTATCAACCAATCAATATTGAAAAAATCGCACAATCTGCTTGGAATGAAAATGATGCTTCAAAAGTAAACTTTTCTGATTGTACTAATAAATATTATGTATTGAGTATGTTTCCATATCCAAGCGGTAAATTACATATTGGCCATGTTAGAAATTATACAATTGGTGATGTTATAGCAAGATCTAATAAAATGATCGGCAAGAATGTATTCCAGCCAATGGGTTGGGATGCATTTGGACTTCCAGCAGAAAATGCTGCTATAAAGAATAATATTCATCCAGAAGAGTGGACAAGAAAAAATATTGCACATATGAAAGGTCAGCTTAAAAATATAGGTATTTTATATGACTGGGAAAATGAAATATCTACTGCAGATCCAAAATATTTTAAATGGGAGCAATGGTTTTTCATACAACTACTAAAAAAAGGACTTGTTTATAGAAAATTATCAGAAGTTAACTGGGATCCAATCGATAAGACTGTACTTGCAAATGAGCAAGTTATTGATGGTAGAGGTTGGAGGTCAGGAGCAGTAGTTGAGCGTAAAGAAATTCCACAGTGGTTTCTTAAGATTACAGATTACTCAGATGTATTATTGAAAGACCTTGATAAACTTGCAGGTTGGCCAGAACCTGTGAAACTCATGCAAAAAAACTGGATAGGTAAATCAAAAGGACTAAATATAAACTTCAAACTAGAAGACAGTAATAAAATATTAACCGTGTTTACAACAAGGCCCGATACGTTATTCGGGGTTTCGTATATTGCAATTAGCATTAATCATTTCATAGCAAAGGAGCTATTAAAAAATAATGACAATATAAAGGCATTTATTGAAAAATATCAGAAACTAACACATTCTGAAGAGGCATCTTCTAAATTAGATAAAGACGGAATATTTACTAACCTTTATTGTATTCATCCACTCACAAACAAAAAAGTCCCTTTATGGATAGCAAATTATGTACTTGATAACTATGGTATGGGAGCCGTTATGGGCGTTCCAGCTCATGATACTCGTGATTATGAATTCTCAATTAAATTTAATTTGGATATTATACAAGTTATAGAAAACATAGATAAAGAGAATCATTTACCACTAATTGATTCTGGATCACTAATTAATTCAGATAAATTTAATGGATTGGACTCGTTAGATGCAAAAGATAGGATATCAAAATATTGTACCGAGAGTCTAATAGGAGAAGAAGTAACATCTTATCGTTTGAGAGACTGGGGAATATCAAGACAGAGATACTGGGGATGTCCTATACCTGTATTTTATCATGAAGATGGCAGTGTTCACCCGATCCCAGAAAAAGATTTGCCAGTAGAACTTCCTCAAGATGTCGATTTAAGTGGGGATGGAAATCCGCTTGATAAAAACGATAAATGGAAGAATATGATTTGTCCGTATACTGGAAAAAAAGCCACAAGGGAAACAGATACATTTGATACTTTTTTTGAATCATCCTGGTACTATTTACGATTCTTAGATCCCACTAATAATAAAGAAATATGTGATAAAAAATTCAAATCATGGCTTCCTGTTGATCAGTATATAGGTGGAATAGAACATGCCATTTTGCACCTTTTATATGCGAGATTTTTTTTCAAACTCCTTAAAGATGAGGGTATTGTCGATAATGATGAACCCTTTGAATCACTATTATCTCAGGGGATGGTTCTTAAAGATGGAGCTAAGATGTCAAAATCAAAAGGTAATACGGTCGATCCTGATAAAATTATAAAAAAATATGGAGCAGATACAATTAGATTTTTTATTTTGTTTACTGCACCACCTGAACAAAATTTGGAATGGTCAGACTCAGCAATAGAAGGCGGATATAGATTTCTTAAAAGATTTTGGAACCTATCATATTCGATTAAATCATCAAAGCAAGATACTAATGGTTGTAATGACAACAAATTAATAAATAAATTAAATAATACTATAGATAAAGTCTCGGCTGATATTTTTGAGAGGAAATCTTTCAATACTGCAATTGCTGCAATAATGGAATTTTATAATTTTTTATCCAAATGCTTTAATGAAAATACAATAAGTAATACTGCTGCATCACAATGCGTTCAGGTTTTAGCTAAGCTTTTGTATCCAGTTACCCCTCATATATGCTACGCAGTTTTATCTGAATTTGATTATGAGTATGCTTCAAATCCGAATTGGCCCGAAAAGTTTGATATTACTAATGATGATAAGGAAATTCAGATAATCATACAAATTAATGGTAAGCTTAGAAGTAGGTTAAATATTAAGATTGGTACAAATGAAAAGGAAATTACAAAGCTTGCTGAGGAAGACAATAAGATATTTGAGTTAATTAAAAATAAGAATATTATTAAAACAATTTATGTACCGAACAAATTAATCAATTTTGTCATCAAATGAAAAAACTTAAATCATTATTATTCTCACTTATTATTATATCTATTTCATCATGTGGTTATCAATTACGAGGAGCTATAAATATTGAAGGATTAGAAAATATAAATTTAATTTCCGATACTAAAAATAGCATAATCAGGATATTAGAGGAAAAATTATTAACTTATAAAAAAGAAACGCCTAATGAATCTTCATATCCTATTATTAAAGTATTAAGCGTTGTTAGTGAAAAAAGACAACTGTCAGTTAATTCATCTGGAAGAGTGAGCGAGTATGAAATTAACAAAGCTATTACATATCAATTTATTTACTCTGAAGAGAATACTATTACTGGGACATTAAAAGCAAGGGCGTCATATGACTTTAATGAATCTCAAATGCAGGGTACAAGACAGAGAGAAAATAATGCGATTGAGATAATAGACCGCAACTTAGTGAGAAGATTGCTATTAAAATTTAAAGCTGGTTTCAAAGTTAACTCAACTTGATTGGTGCATAGGGTTCCTCTCTGGTTCTGTCATGATCATGCATACGATATTTAACAAAATCTTTCAGATTATTAAAACTAAAAAAAGGATTTCCAACGACCTCTTGTTCAAGAGTTGATTGCTTACTAATAGAATAATTATGACCAGGCATAATAATCGTATCTTTATCAAAATTACTTTTTAAATTTTTAAGTGATTCAAACATTTCTTCAGGATTACCTCCATGAAGGTCACATCGACCACAACCAAACACGAATAACGTATCACCTGCTATAAGTCTATTATCAAAAGAGTAACAACATGAACCTGGAGTATGCCCTGGAGTATGAATTGATGTCAATCTAGATTTTCCTAGATAAATATTTTCTTCCGAGTCTAATGTTATTAAATTATCATATTTTTTTCCCCAGAAACTGGCTTCAATTTTATTAATATAAATAGGAATATCATGAAGATTTAATAATTTATCAACTGAGTTTACATGGTCATGATGACTGTGCGTCAAAAGTATTTTTTTAAGGTGAATATTATTAGTTTTTATAAAATCTAGTACGAGGCTAAGATCCCATGCAGGATCAACTAAAGCAGCTTCTTTAGTTTTCTTGTCCCAAATAAGATAAATCATATTCAACATTGGACCAACATCAAATGTTTTAACTGATAATGTAGAATTTACTTGCATACATATAGATTATAATATAATTTAATCCTAATTTATGACTGAAATTGTATTAAAACCGGAATTACTTAAAGGACTTCAGAAAGTTCTTGTTGAGTATGAGCCAAAAAATGAAGATCCAATCTTAGCATCACAGTATTTGTCGGCAGTTGTAGGCTCAATAGTTGCAACAGCAGAAATGCCAAAAAATGATAGAGACGATATACTAAAGCAACTTATTGAATTTACTCAATATGTCTATGATCAGCAGTCAAATACCTCGCAGCAAGATAGCGCACAGTCGTCTAGTCAGTCTGGCGAAGATGCATATGGAAAATGGAAACCAGAGTAATTTAACTCAAAATATTTCTTATTAAATTTGGCCCTTTGTAGACTAGTCCAGTATAAAGTTGAACGAGATCTGCTCCCAATTTGAACTTTTCATTTGCAGATGAAGCAGAATCTATGCCTCCTACACCAATGATAGTGATATCATCATTTAAATATTTCTTTACATTTTTAAGAACAATGTTTGATTTTTCATATAAAGGCTTACCACTTAACCCCCCTTGAATATTTTTGAATTTATGATTTAAATCGGTTTTATCTGTAGTTGTATTGGTACAAATTATTCCATCAATATCATAACCATTAATAATGTTTAACAAGTCATTAAGTGGTTCGTCTTCAATATCTGGAGCTATTTTTACAACCAGAGGGGTATGTTTCTTATAAACTTTTTTTAAATTACTATGTAAGATTTTTATTGAATCAAGAAAGCTACCCATATTATGTACTGATTGTAAATCCCTCAAATTTTTTGTATTTGGGGATGAAATATTCAATGTAATATAATCAGCCACGGAATATGATTTTCTAAGACAATATTCATAGTCACGAAAAGCATCTTTAATGTCAGTTGTTGCATTTTTGCCAATATTGATGCCTATAGGAATATTTTTATTAAATTTCTTAATTTGATTAATTCCATGATCTATCCCTTTATTATTAAAGCCAAGATGATTGATGATAGCTTGTTCATTTATTACCCTAAAGACTCTGGGCTTTGGATTACCTGACTGTGGTTTTGGTGTTAATGTTCCAACTTCTATGAATCCAAACCCTATATTGGACAGAAAATTCAAATAATCAGCATTTTTATCAAACCCTGCGGCTAGACCAACAGGATTGTCAAATGAAATATCAAATTGTTTTGTTTTTTTACTGATTATTTTCTTATGAAAAACTTTTCCTAAATAACTCTTATATATAAATTCAAGGATGGGTAGAGAAATATTGTGTACTTTCTCTGCATCACCAAGAAAAGCAATTTTTTGATAAAGTTTAAATAATATATTGTTCAAAATATTTTCTCAAAAGATAACAAGAATCATTATCATCT